>Ga0208825_1000279_pt1 | contig 52554 bp, 38 predicted proteins | sample AD_UKC113_MetaG_FD_184450 | JGI IMG/M metagenome (GOLD analysis project Ga0208825, IMG submission 184450) | Active sludge microbial communities of municipal wastewater-treating anaerobic digesters from Hong Kong - AD_UKC113_MetaG (SPAdes)... | ecosystem: Engineered > Bioreactor > Anaerobic >... | reverse complement strand
CTGAGGAGCCCGAATGCCCCAACAGACCGTGATTATTGATTGCGACACCGGCATGGATGATGCGCTGGCGCTGCTGTTGGCGTTGCGCACGCCCGCTTGCGACGTTCTGGGCATCACGACGGTGGGGGGAAACGTCCCCCTCCCCAAAGTGGTGCGCAACACGCTCGTGATGGTGGAACACGCCGGCCGCGAGGTCCCCGTCTACCGCGGCCTGGCGCGTCCCCTGCTCGCGCCGCCCATCACGTCAGAGAGCGCACACGGCAGCGATGGCCTGGGAGACATCGGCTTCCCCGATCCTCAACGGGAGCCTGCTGCCGAACATGCGGTGGATTTCCTCATCCGCACGTTCATGGCGGCGACCGCACCCATCACCCTCATCACGCTCGCGCCGCTCACCAACATCGCCCTGGCGTTGCTCCGGGAACCCCGGCTGGAAGAGCGCATTCCCCGCCTGGTGATGATGGCGGGCAGCATCACCGGCGGGAACACCACCGCCGTCGCGGAATTCAACGTCTATGCGGACGTCGAGGCCGCCGACATCGTCTTCCGTTCCCGCATCCCCAAGACGATGGTCAGCCTCGATCCCATCCGCAAGGGCGCCAGGCTCTACGAGGTGGACGCGGCGCAGATCGAGGCCGGCTCGACGCCGTGGGGCCAGGCATTCGCGCGCCTGCTGCGGCGGCTCCTCGACTACCGGAAGCCGCGCCCCGTCACCCCGCCCGATCTGGCTGCCGTAGCGGTGGCGTTGGAACCGGCGCTCGCAACCGGCGAGAGGTGGCCCGTCGCCGTCGAGACGCGGGGGCAATACACGCGCGGCATGACCGTCGTGGACACCCGCCGACGCCCGGCCGCGGAGAGCCCGGAATCGCACGTCAACGTCATCACCGCCATAGACCATGCCCGCTTCCAGGCGCTGGTGCTGGCCACTCTGGCGGCCTGAAAGCAGCCTGAAGTTCGCGCCACCTTTGCCATGCAAGCGATTTCGAGAATCGCTATTCGCAGATTCGCTATTTTTGGAGGAGGACGCCATCCAAAGAAAATGTGCGGTAATTGTTCGGCCTGGCGTCAGGTAGCTCGACGGCGATGGATGAACCTTTGTGATCTGCAGCTTTTGCCTCTCCCCCAGCCCCCTCCCCAACGACGCAGGTGTCGTTGGGGAGAGGGAGAAGAAATAAGGGGTTTTGCAGGCGGGCGTAGCCCGCCTGCAAAACCTCACAAAAAAAGTTCCCCTTTCCCCCCGCGCGCGGGGGGAAAGGGGCCAGGGGATAGGGGACAAAAGCTGATTCTCAACCTTCAGCAATTACCAGGAAATCTTGCGTTTTTTAGTCAGTGCACGAGCCCACCGCGCTGAAGCGCGGTGTTTGAGGACGTAGCAGCCCCGGGGGCCAGGAATTTCTAATCTTATTTCTAATCTTATTCGTGAAATTCGTGTGCATTCGGGGCCATTTTCGAAGGAGGAACATCCCATGCGCGAGCACGCGCTGGAAGTCTATCAGGGGGAAATGCTCATCTTTTACAGCGACGGGAAATGGCTCCATCCGCTGTTGGATTTGGAACAATTTCTGGCGACGCGCCCCTATGATCCGGGCGCGCTGAGCATCCATGACAAGATCGTGGGGCGGGCCGCCGCCTTGCTGATCGTGCGACTCGGCGTCCGCCGCGTGCACGCCGACATCCTCAGCGAGCTGGGGGCGGACGCGCTGCGCCATTTCCACGTGGCCTTCGACTACGACCGTCTCGTCCCCCGCATCGCCTGCCAGACGGAAGCCCTGTTGGGCGACGAGCTCGATCTGGAGCGGGCGCATGCTCTCATCCTCGAACGCGCCCGGCGGGAAGCCGCTCCTTCACCCTAGCCCAAGGCCGTTTCAGGCACCGGCGTCCCCTTACCCCGGCGCCTGCATCCCCAACAGCGGCGAGATGAACAGCACCACCGTGATCAAGAGGATGATGATCGCCAACGCCCAGGAGAAGATGTTCTGGAACCGCGAATTCACCCACTCCCCCATGATCCGCCGGTCGTTGACGAGCTTGATCACCAGCACCAGCAGCACGGGCAGCAGAATCGCGTTCATGGACTGCGAGAGCCACATCAGCGGAAAAAGCGGAATACCCGGAATGAGCACCGTCAACACGCTGAGGACGATAATGCCGATGTAGAGGCCATAAAAGACGGCCGCGTCGCGGGGACGTTGATTCAGCCCGCGCTCCCACCCAAACGCCTCACACACGGCGTAGCTCGTGGACAGCGGCAGCACCGACGCCGCGAGCAGCGACGCGCCCAGCAAGCCAATCGCGAACAGATACCGCGCGCCCACGCCCGCCAGTGGCTCCAACGCCATCGCGGCCTGCTCCGCCGTCTCCACAGAAATCCCCACCACGTACAGCGTCGCCGCCGTGCAGATGATGATGAAAGCCGAGACGACGTTGCCCCATACCGCGCCGACCGTCACATCCATGCGGGTCAGGCGATACTTTTGGAGGTCTACGCCCTTATCGGCGACGGAGGCCTGCATGTAGATGATCCCCCACGGCGTGATCGTCGTCCCGATGGTCGCCAACACGGCAAGGATGAAGTTGGTGTCAAATTGGATGGAAGGGACGACGGCCTGGCGCAGGACTTCGCCCCACGGCGGTTTGATCATGAAGGCCGAGATGACGTAGCTCAACGCGGAAAGACAGAGCACGAGCAACACCTTTTCCACGTGCTCGTAGCTCCCCCGCAACACCACAAATCCCACCAACGCTGCAGCAAGAGGAACTGTGATGTAGCGACTGAGGCCGAAAAGCTCCGTCGCGGCAGCCACACCCGCAAACTGCGCCACCGTCGTGCCCAGATTTGCCAGCAAGAGGCAGAGCATGGCGAAGGCCGTGACTTTCACCCCAAAGCGCTCGCGGATCAGATCAGCGGTCCCCTTGCCGGTCACCGCGCCCATGCGCCCGGCCGTCTCCTGCACCACCACCTCGCCCACAGTGATGACCAACAGCAGCCAGAGGAAACGATAGCCATACGTTGAACCGGCCATCGAATACGTGGCAATGCCGGGGGCGTCGTTGTCAGCGCTGGCAGTGATCAGCCCCGGGCCAAGGATCGCCAGATACATGCCCAACCGGGCGAAAACCAGCTTCAGACCTGCCTGGACTCGTTTCATGGTCGTCTTCCCCCGTGTGAATCAAAAGAACCGTGGCAGCCGCTTCTTCCAGGCCGTCGGCAACACCGCATCCAACGCATCGTCCACCGTGACGATGCCCAACATCACCCCGTTTTCCTCTTCAACGACGGGAATTGCCAGCAGATTGTACTTGGCGATGAGATAGGCCGCCTCGTTCTGCGAAGTGAGCGGATACACCACCACCGGGTCGGTCTCGATCAACTCCTCGATGGGTTTATCGGGAGGAGCCATCACCAGGTCCCGCAGGCTGATCACGCCCTGCAACACGTCCGCACTGTCGAGCACGTAGACGTAATACATCACCTCATCGTCGCTGGCGTCTTCGGAATTGCGCAGATACTCCAGCGCCTCGCGGACGGTCAGGCCAGACGGCACATACGCGAATTCTGTGGTCATGATACCGCCGGCGGTGTCCTCTGGATATGCGAGCAACGCGCGCACATCCTCGGCATCCTCATCTTCCATCAAATCCAGCAGGTGCTCGGTCGTCTGCGGCGGGAGGTCCGCCAACAGGTCCGCCGCCTCGTCGGGATCCATTTCCTCCAATATATCGGCAGCACGCTCCGGCGGCAATTGCGAGAGGATGTTCACCTGCACGTCGGCGGGGCTTTCCTCCAGCATGTCGGCCAGCGTCTCATTATCCAGGCCCCGCGCCAAAGCCTCGCCCGTGCGCCGGTCGAGGTCATTGAGGATGGCAGCGATGTCGGCGGGGGGCAGCTGGCTGATCTTGTCGCGGGAAATCCGCAGGCGCAGCGGATCGGTATCCTGCACCGGCGCCACATCTTCCCAGGGAATCACCTGAGCCGGCAGGCGACGCTTGAGCCGCGAAGCCACGGCCTGCGCCATGGGCTCCAATCCCAGACGGCGCAACAGGCCCTGCCCTCCCACATCCACGCCGGTGATGCAGAACTGGTCCCGCAGACGGGCCAGCTGCACGTCGTTGACGCGCACCACCCGTCGCCCGTCAATGTCCACGATTTGCCGATCCAACACCCGATCCACAAGCCGCAGCTCGTCGCCCTTGGGGGTGTAAGGCTGCACTTCCTCGCCCGGCACTTTGAGGAGAATACTGGGGAACAGCCCGCTGAGCTGCGAAGCGGGGATCAAGCGCTCGGCGCCGTCAGGGGTTTCCATCGCGATGGCGCGCACCGGCGGAAATGGTTGGTCCACATTGCCGACCAGCACATCCTGGAACTTGCCTAGCGGCTCGCTCCAGGCGTCCCAGACCTGCTTTCCCTGCAATTGGCTGAGATACAACATAGGATACCTCCCCTTGATGTGGCATAAAACCGTCAACGCGCGAGGCACTCTGGCAAGCACGCCCCCGCGTTAAGGCCGTCATTGACGCAGGCCGGATAGGAGTTGCGGCGCCAGCCTGCCGGGTCTAACAATAAAGGCCGCAGAACAGACTGCGGCCTTTATTCATCCCTGGGGAGGATGAGAGGAAAGGTCAGTCTGTCCTGCTGAAAAACCGTGAAGGCCGCCTCTTACTTGGCGGCTCTGCCGGTTCCTCTGCTGTATTTTGGATTTCGTTTTCAAACATCTCAACCAGCTCGCTCTCAATCAGCCCTGGTAATACTTTATACCGATAGGCTCATGACAGAAACCATTATATAACCAGGCAAGGGCCTGTCAAGCCCGCGCGATCGCCTCAGAAAAGCGGCGAGGCAGCGAATCACTTACGTTCACACGTTTCCACGTGCCCACGTGCCCACGTTATGGCGCTATCATTCGTCGGTTGAGCCTGGGTATCGCCGCCGCTTCCTGCCGGCACCAAGTCGTGAACTCCCTCTGGGGATGACATTTCGTAGCAGGCGAGACAGATTTCCTTGTGCTGCTCCAGGATCGCGGTATGATGGCGCAAAGAATTCACGATTTGCTCCCATGTGAGTCGTAAGCAAAGGCTGTGACGGCTCTCTACTCACGGCTCACGGCTCTCTATTTTCCGAGGAGATCACTTACGCATTACGCATTACGCATTACGTATTACGTATTTTTTGAGGAGGCATCCTATGGCAAGTCGCATCAAGGCGGTCAACGCCTACGCACCCAAAATCAAACTGGGCAAACGGGCCGAGATGGGAGACCTCGTGGCCTTCATTGCGCGGGGCACGGGGCTTAACGAGAGCGGCGTGCGCCAGGTCCTGTTGGAACTGCGCGATGCCGTGCTGTTCTTCACGCTGCAAGGGCAGCCGGTGAAACTCGAAGGATTGGGCACCTACACACCCACCATTGATCTCGCCGGAGAGCTGGGAATAGGCCATCGGGCCGATATAGACCTCAAGCGTGGCCTCAATGTCCCCGGCAAGTTTCGGGGTGAGATCATCCATCGCGAGAACATCGGCAAGACCAGTGACGAGCTCGTCGCCTTGTGGAATGCAGAGCATCCTGAGGATCCCGTGAGCTGAGCGAGAAAAGCTGCTCCCCCCACAGCGACAATGCAAAGTGTGGAGGGAGCAGCGTTAGATTCGTAGCAGGAATCGCTCAGGTTCCTGGTAGGAATCAAATACATTCCTGGTAGCAATGTGATACGTTCCTACTAGCAACGTGATACGTTCCTACTAGCAATGTGATACGTTCCTACTAGCAACGTGATACGTTCCTACTAGCAATGTGATACGTTCCTACTAGCAACGTGAATGATTCCTGATAGCAATGTGAAAGGCGACTGTTCAGCCGCTGACTAAAAACGGCGCGGTTTCCTGACAACTACAAAGACTTTCGGGACGCCCCTCTACTCACCCAGAATGGCCTCGATGGCCTGCAACTCGTCCGCGCTGAAGGCGAGGTTGTCCAACGCCGCCACGCAATCCTCAATCTGACTCACGCGGCTCGCGCCGATGAGGGCCGAGGTCACCGTCGGGCGGCGCAAGACCCACGCCAGGGCGAGCTGCGCCACGGTCTGCCCCCGCGCCTGCGCCACCTCACGCAACTGCCGCACTTTGGCGATTTTGTCCTCGGTCACCTGCTCCGGGCGCAGGAAACCGCTGGGTTTGCCCGCGCGCGAATCCGCCGGAATGCCCTGCAGGTACCTGTCGGTGAGCAATCCCTGCGCCAGCGGCGAGAAAACGATGCAGCCGACGCCTTCCTCGTCTAACACATCCAGCAGCCCGTCCTCGACCCAGCGGTTGAACATGCTGTAACTGGGCTGATGGATGAGGCAAGGCGTGCCCAACTCACGCAGGATGCGCACCGCTTCGCGCGTCTGCTCCGGCGTGTACGAGGAAATGCCCACGTAGAGCGCCCGCCCGCTGCGCACGGCGAAATCCAGCGCGCCCATCGTCTCCTCCAACGGCGTGCTGGGATCCGGACGGTGACTGTAGAAGATGTCCACGTAGTCTACTCCCATCCGCTTGAGGCTCTGATCCAGGCTGGCGATGAGGTATTTGCGGGACCCCCATTCGCCGTAGGGACCGGGCCACATCCAGTAGCCGGCCTTGGTGGAGATGACGAGCTCGTCGCGGTAAGGCCGCAAGTCCTGCGCCAGGAGCTTGCCGAACGTCTCCTCGGCGGAACCGGGGGGCGGCCCGTAGTTGTTGGCCAGGTCGAAATGGGTGATCCCCAGGTCGAAGGCGCGGCGCACCATCGTGCGGGCATTTTCCAGCGTGTCCACGCCGCCGAAGTTGTGCCACAGCCCCAACGAAATCGCGGGCAGCAACAGGCCGCTCCGTCCACAACGGTTGTAACGCATCGCGTCGTAACGATTTTCGGCAGGTAAATAGCCCATGATAATCCTCCAGGTACTTATGACTGTTGATGTGTGACGGTGAACTTTCCCTGCAGCCCCTCGGCCGCGTGGGGACCAATCCACACGTGGAAATCGCCCGGCTCCACGCCATAGCGCAGCTCCAGGTCGTGGAAGCCCAGGCTCTGGACGGGGATCTCAAAGCGCACGCGCCGACGTTCCCCCGGCTGCAACGCGATCCGCTGAAAGCCCTTGAGCTCCTTGACTGGCCGGGTGACGTTGCCCACGAGGTCCCGCACGTAGCACTGCACGGTTTCCTCGCCCGCGCGCGCGCCGGTGTTGGCGATCTCCGCCGTCACCACGACGACGCCGTCGAGGGGCACTTCGGACGTCTCGACCCGCAAGTCGCTGTAGGCGAAAGTGGTATAGCTCAGCCCATAGCCGAAGGGAAACTGCGGCAGGTGTGACTCGTCGAGATAGACCGAGCGATGCCGCCGATCGAACTGGAACACTCCCTCACCCTCGGCAGGACGCCCCGTGTTTTTGTGCGCATAGTAGATCGGAATCTGCCCCTCGCAGCGGGGGAAGCTCACGACGAGCCGGCCCGACGGGGCCGCCGCACCCACGAGGAGATCGGCGATGGCGCGCCCGGCGCGGATGCCGCCATGCCACGCCATCAGAATCGCGGGGACGTGCGCCGCCATCCAGGGGATGACGAGCGGACGTCCCGCCATCAACACCACGACGACGGGCTTTCCCGTCGCCACGACCGCTTCCAGCAGCTCCTGTTGACGCCCCGGCAGCCCCAGATGCGCCCGCGAGTGCGCCTCGCCGCTGTGCGCTCCAGACTCGCCCAGCACGAGGATCGCGACATCGGCCGCCAGCGCCGCGCTCACCGCCGCGTCGAAGTCGGCACCGGCCTCGCCCTCGATGGGGCAGCCGGGCGTGTGCAGCAAGGTCACGTCCTCCGGCAAGACCGCGCGCAGCCCCTCGAGGACCGATTCCACGTCCGTCTCACGCCCGGCGCCGCCCCAACACCCCAGCAGATTGGAGTGATCGTCTGCCAGCGGGCCGAGCAAGGCAATCGTCTTGATGGCCGGCCCCAATGGGAGCAGCTCCCCTTCGTTCTTGAGCAGCACCATGGACTTCTGCGCCACTTCCAACGCCAGGGCGCGATGCTCCTCCGTGAGCGTGACCTGCGCCGCCAAGGCCGGATCGGTGTACGGATGCTCGAAAAGCCCCAGCGCGAATTTCAGCCGCAGCACACGGCGGACCGCCGCGTCAATCAGCGCCACGTCAATCAGCCCCTCGCGCACCAGGTCCGCGAGATGATTGGGATAGGCGTTGCCCATCATGTCCATGTCCGTCCCCGCGAGGAAAGCGCGCAGCGTCGCCTCACGGGAATCAGCCGCAAAGCCATGATGGAGCAGTTCGCCGAGCGCGTCGTAGTCGCTGAGCACGACGCCCTCCCAGCCCCAGGTCTCGCGGAGGATGGTCTTGAGCAGGAAGGCGTTCGCAGAGGCGGGAACCCCTCCGATCTCGTTGAAAGCCGACATCACCGTCGCCGCGCCCGCGTCGAAGGCGGCCTTGAAGGGCGGCAGGTACACGTCCCGCAACGTGCGCTCCGACACGTCCACGGTGTTGTAATCCTTGCCCGCTTCCGCCGCGCCATATGCCGCATAGTGCTTGGGACAGGCAGCGATTCGCCGTCCGCCGGGCAGGTCCGCCGCCTGGAAGCCGCGCACCCGCGCCTGGGCCATGGCGGAGCCCAGGAAGACGTCCTCGCCCGCCCCTTCGGCGATGCGCCCCCAGCGGGGATCGCGCGCGATGTCCACCATGGGCGCGAAAATCCAGTCAATCCCTACGGCGCTGGCCTCCACCGCCGCGACGCGCGCCGCCCGCCCCACCAGGTCTGGATCCCAGGTGCAGGCTTCGGCGAGGGGGATCGGGAAAACGGTGCGCAAGCCGTGGATGACGTCGAAACCGACGATGAGGGGAATTCCCAGGCGGCTTTCCTCCACGGCCAGCCGTTGGAAGTGATTGATCTGCTCCGCGCCGTGCAGGCTCAGCAGCGAGCCGACCTGTCCTTGCCGGATCAGGTCCTCAAGGTCGTCGCGCCAGTGCAGATTGGCCTGCACCAGCTGCCCAACCTTTTCCTCCAACGTCATTTGCGCCAGCAGCGCGGTTACTCTTGCCTCAATCTCAGGGGAAGTGGTGTTGAAATCAAACGATGTGAAATCCATGATTTTGTGTCTCCTCTAAAAAATGCGTAATGCGTAATGCGTAATGCGTAAGGGATGTTCTTAGAAAATAGGCGAGTCAGTGAAAAGGCGAAAGAGTGAAAAAGCGAAAAGGCGAAAAAGCGAAAAGGCGAAAAAGCGAAAAAGCGAGTCATTTATGTTCGCACGTGGACACGTTCGTACGTTCGCCCGTTCACGCATCATTTTCGTCGTGAAGTTTTGCGCCGTTGGAAGCGATTACTTCCGCGTACCAGCGGGCCGAGTCCTTCATCACCCGCTGTTGGGTGACATAATCCACGTAGATCAGGCCGAAACGCTCGCGGTAGCCGCTGGCCCACTCGAAATTGTCCATCAGGCTCCAGTGGAAGTAGCCCCGCACGTCCACCCCCTCGGCGAGGGCGCGCTCCAACGCCAGCAAATAGCGCCGCGTGAAGTCAATCCGCTGGGGATCGTGCACCCTGCCATCGAGAGCCACCCAATCCGCATTCGACAGGCCGTTTTCGGTGATGAGCAGCGGCGTCTGATAGCGCTCGTAAAGGAAACGCGGCCCCCAATAGAGCGCCTCCGGCGTGACCGCCCAGTTAGACGAGGTCTTGGGGTAGCCCACGGGGAACGGCGCCGCGACGGGGCGTCCGTCGGAATCCGCCCGCACGCCGCGACCCTGGTAGATGTTGAGGCCGCAGAAGTCGAGCGGCTGCGCGATGAGCTCCATGTCCCCCGGCTGCACCTTGGGCGCTGCGGCGCCGAAAGCACGCAGTCCATCCTCAGGATAGCGCCCGAAAAAGACGGGGTCGAACCACCAGGCGTCGGCCCAGACGTTTTTGTCGTCGGCGATCGTGAACATCGCCTGTCGCGCCGCCGCGATGTCCTCCGGCGTCTCCGTCGCGGGCAGCGGCGGGAAGGTCGTTGGCGCCCACCCTACCCGGCACGGACCGGGGCTGGCGTCGCGGATCGCCTGCACCGCCTTGCCGTGCGCCAGCAGCGCGTGATGCCCCACGCGGAGCACCTCCGGCAGGGCGAGCCGGTATCCCGGGGCGTGCACCCCCTCCTGGTGCCCCAGTCCCACAAACACCTGGATCTCGTTGAGCGTCATCCAATCGCGCACGCGGTCGCCCAACGCCGCAACGACCACGCGGGTGTAGTCGGCGAACCAATCGGCGCTATCGCGGTTGAGCCAGCCGCCCTTGCAGTGCAGCTCGTAGGGCAAATCCCAGTGGAAGAGGGTGGCGTACGGCGTCACTCCCGCCGCGAGGAGCGCGTCCACGAGGCGGTCGTAAAAGCCCAACCCGGCGGGATTGACCTTGCCGGTCCCTTCGGGCAACACGCGCGGCCAGGAGATGGAGAAGCGATAGCCGCGCAGGCCCAAATCGCGCATCAAGGCCACATCTTCAGCGTAGCGGTGATAGTGATCGCACGCCACATCGCCGGTGTGCCCCTCCCAGATCGCCCCCGGTCTCCGGCACAGCACGTCCCAAATCGAAAGGCCCTTGCCGTCCTCAGCCGCCGCGCCTTCAATCTGATAGGCCGCGGACGCAGCGCCCCACACAAACGTCGCAGGAAAATGGCTCATCGTTAGCTCCTTCGGGAATAGAGATCAGCGAGTCAGCAATCAGCAGTCAGCGAAAAAGCGAGAAAGCGAGAAAGCGAGAAAGCGAGAAAGCGAGAAAAATCACTTGCTTGACAAAGGTGGCGCCACTGACTGAAAAACGCAAGATTTCCTGGCGACCTTTGAAGATTGAGTGTCAACTTTTGCCCCCTATCCCCTGGCCCCTTTCCCCCGCGCGGCGCGGGGGAAAGGGGAACTTTTTTTTGTGGGGCTTTGCAGGCGGGCATAGCCCGCCTGCAAAGCCCCAATTTTTTCTCCCCCTCCCCAACGGCGTCTGCGCCGTTGGGGAGGGGGCAGGGGGTGGGGCAAAAGCTACAGGCCACAAAGGTTCATCCATCGCCGTCTGGCTACCTGGCGCCAGGCTGAACAGTCACCGCACATTTTCATTTTTGGATGATGTGCGCCAGCACATGGCGTCTCCTTCAAAAATAGAGAGCAGCGGTCAGCCGTCAGCGAATCAGTGAAAAAGCGAAAAGGCGAAAAAGCGAATAGAATACGTTCGCACGTTCGCACCTTCACACGTTTTCACGTTCACTCATGCGTCGGATTTTCCCCTTCCGCCTCTCCGTAGCGTTCCCAACGGAGCACGGCCTCCAGAGGCTTTTTCTTGACGGTGGGCCAGGTCGCCGGCACACCTACCGGCACGAGGGTGAAGAGTCGCAAGGCTTCGGGAATGCCCAGCCAGGCTTTGAAAGTCGCCTCGTGCGGACGGGTGTCCCCTTCCAGCCAGCAGGAACCGTACCCCAACGCCGTCGCCGCGAGGAGCATGTTCTCCACGGCGGCGGAGCCGTCTTCTACCCAGTAGGGGACCGCGGGGTCGAGCACGACGGCGATGATCGCCGCCGCTTTTTCCATCCAGCGATCGGCGAGCGCCAGACGGGCGATCATGGCCGGGTCGGTGATCACCACGAAGGTCCATGGCTGCCGGTTATGCCCGCTGGCAGCCAAGCGCCCGGCGTCCACAATGGTTTCCAGATCCGCGCGGGGAATCGGCGCGCCCGTGAAAGCGCGCACGCTGCGCCGCCGACGGATGGCCTCGAAGGCGTCCATGAGGCTATTCCTCCTTTCCCACCGCAATCCGCGAGAAGAACTCCGGACGTCCCTGAACGCCGGGGCGCAACCGGAAGAGCGCGCCGGCGCCGGGGCCGTTGGCGACTTTGTCGTCGCCGCCCGCCGTCGTGACGTACAAATCCCGGTAGTCGGGCCCGCCGAATGTCGCACAAGAGACCTGTCGCGCCGGGAACTCCACGCGAAAATCCTCGCTCCCGTCCGGGCGATAGCGCACCAGGCAACCGCCATCCCAGCGCGCCGACCAGACATGGCCTTCCGCGTCCACGGTGAGGCCGTCGGGAACGCCCTCGTGCTCCGGCGTACGGACAAAGGCGCGGCGCCGGCTCAAGGCGCCTGTCGCGCGGTCGTAGTCGAACAGCCAGATCGTCCGCGCGAGCGACTCGGTGTAGTAGAACTGCGTCAGGTCGGGTGAGAAGCCCATGCCGTTGGAGATCTGCACTCCGTCAAGCACCCGCGTCAGCGCGCCGTCCGTGTCGAGCCGATAGAGGGAGCCGCCGCGCTCGCCCACAGGCATCGTGCCGCAAAAGACGCGCCCTTCGGGGTCGGCGATGACGTCATTGAAGCGGCTCTCCCGTTCCTCTGGAATCTCCGGGATGACGGGGATGAGCGTCCCCTCGCGCCATAGCGACACCGCCCCGCGCGCCATGAAGAGCAGCAGCGCGCCATCTGCCTGCACGGTAAAACCACCGATGGACTCGCCGGCGGCGTAGCACGGCTCGTGATGTCCCTGCGCCGGATCGTAGCGGAACAAGCGTCCCGGCGGGATGTCCACCCAGTACAGCCGCCGCTCCAGGGGATGCCAGAGCGGGCCTTCGCCGGTGAGGCAACCGTAGTCGGCGATCAGTTCAAGTTCCATTGGACCTCCCCGTGTAGATCTCCATGCACTGGCGGACACGGTGCAAACGTGAGCACGTGGACACCTGGGCACTTTTCTAGAGCGCTCAGTATGAATCCACGAGGCTATGGATGCGCAGCGCCTCCTGGAAATGCGCCAGGTCCCAGCCCGACGGCAGAGGTACGCGCACGGCGACCTCCCGCCCGGCCGGCAAGTCGAAGAAGTTATCGCTGAAGATGACGTCCGCCCCTGCGACCGTGAGCGCCACGAAGCGCGCCAGGCTCGTCGCCCGCAGCGAGACGACCGCGACGCCGTCTTCCTCCGCAACCACCGTCGCCTCCAGCGCGGGATCGGCCAGCTGCAAATGCTTGGACGGGCAGAACGGCAGCACTCCCAGGCTCACGCGCGTCTCACCGCGCCACAGTTCATAAACCAGCACGACCTCGCGGCGGTTCTCCGGCGTCACCACGTCCGAGAAATCCAGCGCGCAGACCTGCACCGCGCTCTGCGCTGCCGCCTTGACCGGCAGCTCCCCCGCACGCAGCGGCTGCCCCGTCAGCGTCTCCAGCGACCAGCGCACGACGCCTTCCCACGGCGTGAGGAGATCGTTGGTGACGTACAACGTCGCCAGCGGCTTCCATGTCGGCGCCGCGCCGGCCGCCGTCCCCAGCAAATAGCTGAGGGCCTCCGTGCTCACCACCCGCTCCCCGCTGCCGAGGGGTTTCCCGTCGAGCTGCTCCACGGTCCAACGCACGCGGCGCTGCTCGTCAGCGGCTGGATCTGTCACCGGGCGCGGGCCGACCTCTGGGCCGCAGTCCTCAGCGGCAAGCAGCACCGGCGCGTAAAAGCGCCGCGCCGCGTAGTGCAGCGCCTTCCAGCGCCCGAAGTAATCCAGGCTCGCCCATGAAGCCACAGGCCAGCAATCATTCAACTGCCAGTAGAGCGTGCCGGAGGTACATTCGCGGCTGCGACGCCAGAACTCCACCCCCGTGCGCACACATTCCGCCTGCAACACCTGGCTGAGATAGACCAGCGCCGGGAAATCCTTGGGCAGCCGGAAATGGTCGGTCAGGTAATGGATGATCTTCCCGTTGCCCGCCTCGTTGCGCTGATGATGCTCCATGATGTGCGAGGTCATGTTCCAGTCCGCCGGCTCCGCATACGTCCGCACCGTTTCCAGTGGCGGCAGCGATTGGAAGCCGAACTCGCTCACAAAGCGGGAAGGATGGTTGCGGTAGTGCCCGAAGGGTTGATTGCCGTGCCAGACTTCCCAGTTGTGCGTGTCGCCCGCGTGGACGCTGTTGGGCGCGGCGAAATGGCGTCCGGAGGAAGGGGAACTGGGCCAATAGGGCGTGTCGGGGTCCTCGGCGGCGCAGATTTCCGGCAACAGGTGATGGAACATCCGGTCATACGCTTCCCGATAGGGCGCATTTTCGGGCCGATCCCAGCCCCAGGAGTCCCAGCCCCACTCCATCTCGTTGTTGCCGCACCACAGCGCCAGGCTCGCGCGGTGACGCAGGCGGCGCACATTTTCCACGACTTCCTGCCGCACATTCTCGAAGAACGCCGCGTCGGTGGGGTAGATGGCGCAAGCGAAGCTGCAATCCTGCCAGACCAAAATCCCGTAGCGGTCACAGAGATCGTAGAAACGCTCCTCCTCGTAGAAGCCGCCGCCCCACACGCGCAGCATGTTCATGTGAACTTCTGCCGCGCTGCGGATGAGGTGCTCCAGGGAGGCGTCGGAGATCCGCGTGGGGAAGGAATCGGCGGGAATCCAGTCGGCCCCCTTGGCGAAGATGGGCACGCCGTTGACCACGAAGACAAACGATTCCCCGTAGCGGTCGGGCTCACGCCGCAATTCGAGGGTGCGCAGGCCGACCTGGAACGTCTTGCTGTCCAGCGTCGTGTCGCCCCGGCAGAGGAGTACTTCCACGCGATAGAGGGGCTGCGCGCCGTAGCCGTTAGGCCACCAGAGCTGCGGATTGGCTACCGTCAGTTCCAGCAGGCCACGATCTCCGGCCAGGCTGACCGTCGTTTCCTGGACGTCGCCCTGAGGGTCGGTGAGCCGTAACCGCGCCGTGAGCTCCCCCGTCTGCCAGCGCTCCAACGTCACCGCCGCGCGGAGCTGCACCTTCCCGTCGCCATGATGCTGGCGGAGGTGCACATCGGCCAGCCGCGCGGCGCTGTAACCTTCGAGGCGGACGTCTTTCCAGATGCCGACCGGCGGCAGCTGCGGGCCCCAATCCCAGCCGAACTGACAGATGGCCTTCCGCACAAAAGGCCCGCCGGGGATGGCTTGCGCGGGGCTGGCCAGCGGCTCCTGCGCCTGTCGCGCGCGCAGCGGCGGCAACAGCGGCGGGAACTGCACCCGCAGGTGATTCTCGCCCGCCTGGACGCGCCCCGTCACCTCCCAGGTGTAGCGGCGGAACATGTTGGCGGTCTCGCCCAGCGGCGCGCCGTTGAAGGACACCTCCGCAACAGTATCGAGGCCATCACAGACGAGGAAGAGGCGCTCCTCGGCCAGCAAGTCTGCCGGCGCGTCAAAGATGAGGTCGTAGTCCCAGGCGCGTTCAGGAATCCACTGCACGCGCAACTCGTTGTCGGCCACAAAGGGATCGGGGATCAGCCCCAAGGCCAGCAAATCGGTCTGCACCGAGCCGGGGATTTGCGCGGGCAGCCACTCGGCGCTGCCCTGTTGCCGAAATCGTGCGCTTTTGATCCGTGTATGCATGGTCACATGCCCTCCTCACAGGTCACTTAGAGTGAATTGGCTTTGATGAAATCCAACAGTTCGGAGATGTAGGCGAACGCCAGGCACGTCACCGTATCGGCGCCGCCGTAGTAAATCGCCAGCCGGCCGGTGTCTGTGTCACACAACGCGGCGCAGGGGAAGGCCACGTTGGGCACATCGCCCACGCACTCGTAGAGCGTCTGCGGCGAGAGGAGGTAGGGCGCCGTGCGGTAGATCACTTTCCAGGGCTGTTCAAGGTCAAGCAAGGCCGCGCCGAAGCTGTAGACGAAGCCGTTGCAAGAAGTGAGCACGCCATGGTAAATCATCAGCCAGCCCTCAGACGTCTCGATGGGAGTGGGGCCGGCACCCACTTTGGTGCTCTGCCAGCCGCCGACGGGTTTCATCACCCAGCGATGACATCCCCAGTGGAGCATATCGGGGCTTTCGCTGTAGAAGATGTCGCCGAAGGGCGTGTGGCCGTTGTCGCTGGGACGATTCAACATGGCATATTTGCCCCGAATGCGGCGCGGGAACAGCACGCCGTTGCGGTTGAAGGGCAGATAGGCGTTCTCCAGCTGATAGAAGGTCTCGAAATCCGTGGTGTAGCCCACCCCAATGGTCGGGCCGTGATAGCCGTTGCACCACGTCACATAATAGCGGTCCTCGATCCAGCAGACGCGGGGATCGTAGCCATATTCGAAGGTGTTGATCTCAGGATCATCCCCCACAAACTGAATCCGATCGGGGCTGAGCTGCCAGTGAATGCCGTCGGCGCTCTTGCCGCTGTGCAGCGTCATCTGGCGCGTGCGATGGTCTACCCGGAAGACGCCGGCGAACGCTCCTTCAAAGGGGACGACGGCGCTGTTGAAGATGCTGTTGGAGCACGGCAGCAGATTCCGGGGAATCACCGGGTTTTGGCTGTAGCGCCACAGCACCTCCGTGCAGCCGGCAGGCCGCGCTTCCCAGGGTATGTTTGGCAGCGCGCTGCCTACGACTTTAAGTTCAGACATATCGGCACCTCCTCAGCAAATAGAGATCAGCGAGTCAGCAGTCAGCGAATCAGCGAATCACTTACGTTTCCACGTAGGCACGTTCGCACGTAGGCACGTTCGCACGTTCGTACGTTCACACGTGGGCACCTTCACACGTGGGCACTTCACACACGGATTGGCGCTCCACGAGGGTCGGATGGATCAGCACTGTGAGGCGCGGCGTCTCGAGGTTCTCCGCACGCCAGAGCAGCAGCTGCATCGCCATCTGCCCCATCGCCACCTTGTCCACGCGCAGGGTCGTGAGGGGCGGGGTGACGTGTTGCGCGAGCTCGATGTCATCGAAGCCCAGCACCGAGAGCTGCTCCGGGACGGCGCGCCCCGTCTCGCGTGCGGCCTGCATCGCGGCGATCGCCACGTCATCATTGCACCCGAAAATGGCGGTGATCTCAGGGTGCTGCTCCAGCAACGCGCGCGTCGCTTCCAACGCCGCGCTCCCCCGCAATGGACAATCCGCCACGTAATGCGCGGTAATGCCATGATCGAGGAGGGCCTGCTGATAGCCCCGGTAGCGGTCGGCAATGCTCGGATACGCCCGCGGTCCCCCTCCCACTAACGCGATGTGACGATGTCCCCGCTGGACCAGGTAGCTCACACCGGTGTAAGCCGCCTGGAAATTGTCGCACAGCACGGCGTCATAGCGCGGGGCGTCGGCGTAAGCATCCACCAGCACCAGGGGCAGGCGCCGCCGGGAAAGCGTCAGCGCCAACGACTCATCTAGCTGCACGCCCACCAGCAACAGCCCGTCGAGCGCCGGATTTGTGAACAACAAGGGGCTTTCCAACGCGCGACTGTAAGCGTCTACCGGCACCCCGGCGTAGAAGAGATTGACGCGATGATGGCGACACTGCTCCTCGATCCCGGCCAAAACGGGGCCGTAGAAGTATCCTCCCGACGGCGGCAAGCCGGGCTCGGACTTCATGAGCAGTCCTACCGTCACAATGGAGGGTCCGGGCGCGGTTTCGGGAGCGTGCAGTTCGTATCCCAGCGCTGCAGCCACTTCCAGGACACGTTTGCGCGTCTCTTCGGAGACGCCGGGCCGGTTGCGCAGCGCCAGCGAGACCGTCGCCAGCGAGAAACCGCTTTCGCGAGCAATATCAGCCAGGGTGACTTGTTCACTCACAGATGGGTGTCCCCTCAGGGTAGAAAAGAGGTAACTGTTCAGCCACTGACTAAAAAACGGAAGATTTCCTGGCGACTGTTGAAGATTGAGAATCAACTTTTGCCCCCTATCCCCCGCCCCTTTCCCCCGCGATGAACGCGGGGGAAAGGGGTACTTTTTTTGTGGGTTTTGCAGGCGGGCTGCGCCCGCCTGCAAAACCCCTTATTTTTTCTCCCCCTCCCCAACGGCGCAAACGCCGTTGGGGAGGGGGCTGGGGGAGGGGTAAAAGCTACAGATTACAAAGGTGCATTACTCACCGTCGAGCTGCCTGACGCCAGGCTGAACAGTTACGAAAAAAGTTCCTTAGACTCTAAAACTATACACCGGCTTTATTAAAATGTCAAGCACTTTTTAGTTAAAGTTTTAATCCCAGGCAGAGGTGTCCACGTAAAAGTGGGGAGCAGCAGGCCAAAGGCCGCAGCTCCCCACCAGATTTCACAATCGCAGCGTTCAGCGCTCGGAGATGACGACGCTCTCAATCACATCACCCACGGCGATGGACTTCACCACGTCCATGCCGGAGGTGACTTTGCCGAAGACGGTGTAGCTGCCGTCGAGCTGCGAAGTCGCGGCCAGGGTGATGTAGAACTGACTCCCGCTCGACATCCGCCGCGGGTTGCCCTGATCGGGCAGGCGCGCCATGGCAATCGAGCCTTCCTCGTGGCGCAGGCCGATTTCCGCCGGCAGCATGTAGCCGGGGCCGCCTTCCCCCGTCCCCAGAGGATCGCCGCCCTGAATGACGAAGTCTGGCTCCACCCGATGGAAGGTAAGGCCATCGAAGAAGCCGGCGCGCGCCAGAAAGACGAAGTTGTTGACCGTGAGAGGGGCCGCCTGCGCGTCGAGTGTCACCTCGATGTCGCCCTTCGCCGTCTTGAGCGTGGCGATATAGGTCTTCGTGAGGTCAAGGGTCATCTCCGGCGGCTGGGTGTAGAGCTCGTACCGCGCGGCCGGCTCCTGCGGCATGGGGATGTCGGTGTCGGCGGGCAGCTTCGAGACCGGCGGCGTGTCGGATTCGGTGATGCGGATGGTCACGATGCGGTCGCCGGGGACGGTCGCCGTCTCCGGATCGCGCTCCCGCAGCGAGAAAAGCACGTCCAGGCCGTCAATCACCCGTCCGAAAACGGTGTGCCTGTCATCCAGCCAGGGAGTCGGCGTAAAAGTGATGAAGAACTGACTGCCGTTGGTGTCCGCCCCGGCGTTCGCCATCGAGAGTCCGCCCCGGCGTTCGCCATCGAGAGCACGCCCACACGGTCATGCGCCAGGGTGGGATCGAATTCGTCGGCGAAGGTGTAGCCCGGTCCGCCCGTCCCCGTGCCGGTAGGATCGCCTCCCTGCGCCATGAAGCCGGGAATCACGCGGTGGAAAGTCGTGTTATCGTAGAAGCCCTCCCGCGCCAGGAAGACGAAGTTGTTGACCGTGTGGGGAGCTTTGTCGGCGTAGAGCTCCAGCGTGATGTCGCCCTTCTCGGTGACGATGGTCGCCACGTAATACTTTTGGGGATCAATTTGCATCGGCGGCTCGGCGGTGTACATGCCGTTGCGCGCGGCGGGATCGGAGATATCGGCGGGTGACGCTGGAGCGGCGACCGTCTGCGTCGGGGGCGGCGTCGTCGGCTCCGGCGTGGCGACGGCAGTCGGCGTAGCCGTCGGACTGCACGCGCTCGCGATCAACCCCAGGCATAAAACCAGGAAAACACTCAATGGATGGACACGTTTCACGGAATCTTTCCTCCTTTGGAAATGGCGAATCGGCGAAAAAGCGAAAAAGCGAATCAGCGATTAAGCGAATCGGCGAATAGAATACGTTCACACGTGGGCGCGTTCCCCCCTTCCCCGCTCACGCCAGGACTTCGCTGAGCACGTCTACTTCAAGTCCCTGCGAACGCAGCGCGGAGATGTACGGGCCAATACCAAAGGCGTCGCCCAGGAGATGCCCCGTGACGATGAGCTGCCCGCGCCCGTCCCGGCGCAGCGATTCCAGATCCCCCGGCGCGATGTGGATGTAGATCACCGTGTCAATGCCGTGTTGGAAGCAGGCGCGCGCCACCCCATCCCCGCCGTTGGTGTACGCTCCATGGCAGACCAGCGTTTTGCCCGCCCGCGCCCCAGGCGCGCCGAGCAGCACCTCGATGGGAACGGCGGCGCGCTGAGCGGCGGGCAACATCCCCAGGACGGTGACCACATCGCGCAAGGTGGCGTCGGGAGCAGAGAGCAGCAAGACGTCCACCGCCGATTGCATCACCCGTCGCCCCAGCTCATCCAGCGGCGCATGGACGTTCATGAAGGGCATCCCCAACCGCCGCGCCGCCATGGGTACCTGCTCGTAATTGGTGACCATGCCGTTGAGCCGCAACGTCGCCATTTTGGGGGCAACTGCAGCGCGCGCGGCCTCCTCCGGGACACCGGCTGCGGTGAGCAGCGCGACGTGACGTTCGAAGACGCGCCAGGCCCGGTGCGGCACCCCCACGGGATGATGCGCGATCACTGCGTCGTAGCCCAGCTCGCGCGCCATCAACAGCTCCGCCGTCCCAATGTCCAGGCCAAAGAGCAGGCGCTGAATCCCCTCGCCGGGGACATAGATGGCGCTGTCATCGGGAACCGTCTTGAAATCCACCAGATCCAGGGCTATTTGCATCAGGCGTGTGGTATCCATTTTAGGGCAGATCCTCCTTCAAAAATAAACACGTGCCCACGTTCGCACGTTCCCACGTTCCCACGTTCCCCGATCATGCCGCAGGATGGAGCAGCCGCCAGACGCGCAGCACCTCGGCGACGCTCCACGCCTGCGCGAAGCAGCCGCGCGGCGTGAAGGGCGGCACGGCGTCGAAAATCTCGCCGATGGTGCCCAATCCCAGGCCGTTGACGTGCTGCAGCAAGGGCGTGAGGAAGGCTTCCGCCCGCTGCGGATCGCCATACACCCGCAGATGCGCGCTCACGAAAGGCCCCATCAGCCACGCCCAAACCGTCCCCTGGTGATAGGCGCTGTCGCGCTGTCGCACATCGCCCTCGTAATGGGGGACGAACGCCGGATCCCCCGGTGCCAGACTGCGCAGGCCATACGGCGTGAGCAGTTCCCGCTCGCAGACATCCACCACTGCTCGCTGCTGCTCCGGCGTCAGCGGGCTATGGGGCAACGACACGGCGAGGATCTGATTGGGCCGCAGCGTCGGATCATTCCCCTGCGGCCCGTCAATGACGTCGTAGCAATAGCCGACCTCCGCGTTCCAGAAGCGCGCGAAACTCGCCGCCGTGCGCGCTGCCGCCTGCCGGTACTCCGCGTCCGGCTCGCCCAGGGCGACGGCGAATTCCACCATCGTGCACAGCGCGTTATACCACAGGGCATTGATCTCCACCGCCTTGCCGACGCGCGGCGTGACCACCCAATCCTCAATCTTGACGTCCATCCACGTGAGCTGCGAGCCAGGCTCACCGGCGTAGAGCAAGCCATCGGCAGGATCCACGTGGATCTGATAGCGCGTGCCGCGTTCGTGCCAGGCGATGATGTCCTGCAGCACGGGAAAGAGCTCGCGCACCAACGCCAGATCGCCGGTCGCGGCCGCATACGCCCGCAGCGCCTCGAAATACCACAGCGTCGCGTCCACCGTGTTGTATCCCGGCTCCGCCTCGGTGTCGGTGAAGTTGTTGGGCAACATGCCTTGATCCACCAGCCCCGCAAAGGTGCGCAGGATCTCGCGGGCGATGTGAGGACGGCCCGTCGCCAGGGTCAACCCGGGGAGAGCGATCATCGTATCGCGCCCCCAATCCACAAACCAGGGATAGCCCGCGATGATGGTGTAGCCCTCCGCGTCGGCGCCGAGGTTGCGACGCACCACAAATTGATCGGCGGCCAGCACGAGCTGCTGAATTTCCGGCGGCGCGTCCTCCAGGGCGGCGGTCTCCACGAGCTGCCGGGCATAGGCGCGCCGCTCCTCAAGCGCGGCGTCGCCGTCGAGGTTCGGCGTCGGCTCCGTGCTGAAGACCAGCGTCAGCGTCTGGCCCGGCGCCAGCGTCCCATGGAAGTCGCCAATGTTGAGGTGATCTTCCACCCGATCCAGGCCCCGTTCCGCCTCGACGCGCAGGAAAAAATCACGATACCACTCGTGACGGGTAGAGGCCCTGGCATCCTGACTGAAGATGTAAAAAGGGATCGCTTGACTGGAAGCGACGACGCGTACGCCATGGCCGACCGGTTCCACCCGCATCCACTGTCCCATCGCGCGGGTCAGCCGATGGTGATCGCGGTAGTTCACCAGCGTCTCCAGCACCAAAGCGAGGGGACGCGGGCTTTCAAGGCAGGTGTAATGCACATAGGTGGTGTTGGCGCCGGCCTGCATCCAGACGCGCTTTTGCAGGCGCACCTCTGGCCCCAGGGCATACGTCCAGGTGGGGACGCCCTCTTCGAGGCAGAAACCTTCGAGGTATCTGTACCCTTCCGGCTCGATGACGTTGGCAGCCCATTGATTGGTGGAGAGTCTGTAAAACCGGCCGTCATATTGCACATATTGCACGCTGTCCTCGACCTTGGCCGCCAGGAGAACGCGCTGTCGCGGCGGCGTCAGCGCCGCGATCAACAGGCCATGGTAGCGGCGCGTGAGCATACTGGCGACCGTCCCCGCTGCATAGCCGCCCAACCCATTGGTGACCAACCACTCGCGGCGGGCAGAGGCCTCCAGGTCGTTGCAGATGTCGCAGCCCAATTCTAACATGCGGTCCTCCTCTGCAAATCGGCAAATCAGCAAATCTCAAAATCGTTTGCGCGACAAAGGGTGCGCGAACTTCAGTTCGCTCTCATGCCACTATTTTCATGAGTCAGTGATGAACTACAACTTCATGAGAGCTCCTCTGGAAATAGCGAATCTGCGAATCGCCGGCGTTCACCCGTTTTTGCGTCCCCTCAACGCTGGAGAACTACAGGACGCAGATTCTTCTCTCATCAGCGTTCATCTGCGTTCATCGGCGTCCCGTCACCTTCGCACCTTCACACGTTCGTTGTCAGCCGTAGGGGATCGAGCAGGCGCTCCAATGTCTCCGGGTCCGCCACACCGCGCTCTATCGCCACCTCTTTGATGGTACGCCCACTGCGATACGCCTCTTGCGCGAGGCTCGCCGCCGCGTCGTAGCCGATGAGCGGCGTGAGCACCGCCGCCAGCGCGAGATTGCGCTCGACCAGAGCGTAGCAGCGTTCCGCATCGGCTTCCAGTCCCGTGATGCACCGCTCGGTGAAAGCGCGCACCGCATTTGCCAGCCAGGCGATCTCCTGCAACAGGTTGTGCGCCATCAGCGGCAGCATCGTGTTCAGCTCGAAGCGCGAGTGCAGCCCTCCGAGGGTCAACGCGCTATCGAAGCCGATGACCTGCGCCGTCACCATCAACAGCGCTTCCGCCATCACCGGGTTCACCTTCCCCGGCATGATAGAGGAGCCCGGCTGGACTTCTGGCAGGCGCAATTCACCCAGGCCAGCGCGCGGCCCCGAGGCCAGCCAACGGATGTCGTCGGCGATCCTGGCGAGGCTCACCGCGAGGGTCTTGAGCTGCCCGGAGACTTCTACCAGCGCGTCCTGACTGGCGTTCGCCGCCATGTGATTGGGCGCCTCGTAGAAATCCGTGTCCAATGCGGCGTTGAGGTGCGCGATCGCCCGCGCCGCAAATCCCGCCGGACAGTTGATGCCCGTGCCTACCGCCGTGCCGCCAAGCGCCACCGGACGCAGGGTCTGCAGCGCCGCCCGCACACGCGCCAGGCAGCCCTCCACCTGCGCCGCGTAGCCGCCAAATTCCTGACCCAGGCGGATTGGCATCGCGTCCTGCAGGTGCGTGCGCCCGGTTTTGACGATGTCCTCGAAGGCGTCGGCTTTTTCCAGCAAGGCGGCGTGCAACCCCGTCAGCGCGGGCAACAGCGCCTCGCGGAGGGCCAACGTCGCCGCCACATAGATCGTCGTGGGGATCACGTCATTGCTCGATTGGCTCAAGTTGACATGATCGTTGGGATGGACGGGGGTCTTGCTCCCCACCACGCCGCCCAGGAGCTGGATCGCGCGGTTCGCAATGACCTCGTTGGCGTTCATGTTGGTCGAAGTGCCGGAGCCGGTCTGGAAGACGTCCACGGGAAAATGCGCGTCCAGCGTCCCGGCGATGACTTCGTCGCAGGCCTGCAGGATCGCGGCGGCGAGCTCGGGCGCCAGCAGGCCCAGTTCCAGGTTCGATTGGGCGCAGGCGCGTTTGACCTGTCCCAACGCGGCCAGAAAGTCGCGCCCAAAGCGTTGGCCGGAGATGGGGAAATTCTCGAGCGCGCGCTGCGTCTGCGCGCCCCACAAGGCGTCGGCGGGGACGCGCACCGGTCCCAGCGTGTCGCGCTCCTCGCGGGTGACGCTCATCCCTTCCTCCTAACGGCGGACGTGGAACGTCGGCGGCATGGCGCGCTTGTGCGCCGAGGCGATGAACATCCGCCGTACTTTGGCAACCGCCTCCTCCGGCGCGTCGGGAGTCACACCCGCCTCCCACGCTTCGAGGATGGCGTCAAGCAGCGCGTAGGTGATGCCCATCTCGCCCTCGTCGGTCTGCCCGGCCCAGAGTCCTGCCGTCGGCGCGCGGGTGATGACCGGTTCAGGAATCCCCAGCACCCGCGCGAGCGCCCGCACATCGCGCTTGTAGAGCTCGCCCAACGGCTCGAGGTCTACCCCGCCGTCGCCGTATTTGGTGAAGTACCCCACGGTGATCTCCGGCTTGTTCCCCGTGCCGAGCACCAGGGCATGATGCGATTGCGCCAGGTAATACAGCGCCGTCATCCGCAGGCGCGGTTTGATGTTCGCGCGCGCTATGTCGCTGCCGGGGGGCAATGCCGTCAGCAGCGCGTCGAAAGCGGGGCCGAGGTCAACCGTCACCGGACGGAGGCCCAGGGCGTCCGCCGTCATGCGTGCGTAAGCCGCGTCCTCCTCCAGGCTATGACACGGCAGCCACGCCGCCCAGACATGCTCGGGGCCTACGGCGCGCACCGCCAGCGCAGCCGACACGGCGGAGTCAACGCCGCCGCTCAACCCCACGGCAAATCCCTCAAGGCCCGCGTTCTGCGCCTGTTCGCGCAACCACACCGTCAGCTCATGCGCCAAAGCGTCGTAGTCCATGCTCACTCCCCCTCAAAAATAGAAATCAGTGAACCGTGAGTAGAGAGCCGTCGCAGTCTCCACTCACAGGTCACGGTTCGCATTTTTTGCAAAAAAATCGGTCGGCTGAAACGCAGAAAGGCGCCGCAGTCCACCCAGGCTATTTTTACCACAAATTATAGCACAGATACGGTTCGGGGTTGTATGTGAAAGCGACTATGCTATAGTGAGAAGTGCGGCAAAGCAGAGGCACAAATCCCAACGCGGGGGCGGCTCACATTTTTGCGCCGGGAGAAGGCGCGCCGGCGTCTTTCTCGAAAACGAATCCAGCCGAGGTCAGCCATGTCACGAATAGTGCTCAGATCCGGAATTCTGGCGGTGTTGTTGCTGGCGGGTTTCGCCGGCGTGGGACAGACTCAAAGCCCAGTGGTACGGGCCGTGCTGTTGTATTCCCCCACCTGCAGCCATTGCCACCAGGTGATGACGGAGGCGCTGCCGCCCTTGCGCGAGCGCTACGGCGCGCAGCTGGAGATCCTCGAAGTGAACGTCCAGGAGCCCGCAGGGTCTGCTGTCTATCAGGCCGCAGTGGAACAATTCAACCCGGCGGTGCGCGGGGTGCCGATGTTGATCATCGGTGATCAGGTACTCGTCGGCTCGGTGCAGATTCCCGACCAGCTGCCGGCGCTCATCGAGTCTTACCTTGCCGCCGGCGGGGTTGACTGGCCTGCGCTCCCCGATCTGCCCGGCGTCCCCACAGAGACGCCGCCGCCAACGGTCACGCCGACGTCCTCCCCCACCCTCAGCCCGACACCAACGTCCCCGGCAGAAAAGGCCCCGGCGGGCGCATCCTGGGGACTGCTCGCCATCGCCGTCCTGACGCTGCTGGCGCTGGCGTGGGTGATTTTCCGCCGCCGCTAAGCCCCGGCGTCGGTGCGAGAAGGGCGGAGGGACGCCTCACATTTACGGCGTCCCCGGCCCCGGTTACGCCTGCATCCCCAACATCACTTCGATGGCAGAGATTTGCCCCTCACGGACGAGGGCGGCATAGGGCGCGCCGACGACCTCACCCGCAATTTCCACCGTCTGGCCGTCGCGGAGCTGGAGGATGAGCTTGCGGACGTGAAGGCCGGGTGTGCAGGTGTCCACCCGCTCCGGCATGTGATAGGTGACGGCGCACTGGCCCAGGAAAGTGAAGGTGAGGGTGCGCTCCGCGCGGAAGAGCCAGCCGGGCAGCACCGGGCGGAAGGTCAGGCAGAGTTCGCCGTCGCGCAGGAAGAAGGGACGGCGCCCGGCCATCATCACGCTCCAGATATTGAGGAATTCGGCGGTCGCGCCAGTGAAGCGCGCGACAAAACCCGCGCCATGCAGGGAGACGTCGGGATGCGCGCTGCTGACCAGGAACGAGGAGTTCTCCAGGGGGCTGCGCCCGTAACGCTGCGGATCCTGGAAGGGAATCAGCGCGCGTTTGAAGTCCTCCAAAAACTCTTCGTCGAGGCCGGCTTTCAGGACCTCCAGCAGGTACTTGTATTCCATGTGAAGCCAGATGGATTCGTTCTCCAGCCAGCCGGGGGTGAAGGCGCGAGCGCGCCCGATTTCGTGCGGCAGCGCGGTCAGCGGGGCGTTGAGCCGATACATGGCGAGGTCGCGGTCAAAAAGCGCACTCTCGCGGATGCGGGCGTAGAGGCGGCGCGCGCTGGCCACATCCGGCGCGAGTTTGAGGGCGTGAACCGGTCCCTCCAGGTACAGCGGCAGCACCGTTGGCTCGAAATGTTTCGCCGTCACAAAGGTCTGCCCCCGTTCTTCCGCGAGGAGGGTGTAATCGGTGACGGTGTAGGCGAAGTAGGTCGGCGGGAGGCCGTCGTTGAGGGCGACGGCACGCTGAAGGCCGGCCTCGACTTTGGCGCGCAGCGCGCGCAGCGCGGGGAGCAGGTCGGCAGCGGTGAAGGTGTGTTCGTCGCCGGCGAAGCCGAGCCGCGTCTGGGCGCGGAAGTCCTCGCGGGCCGTAGCGACGGCGTCCCAGTAGCTGAAATCGCGGTCGGCGTCGGCGGATGCTTCCCACACGCTCAGAGCGTCCAGGGTATGCTGCAGCAGGCCGTGGAATTCGACCGGCAAGCGGAGCGTGACGGCAGCAGTTTCGGCCAGTGCCTCGATCAGGAAGGCCAGCAGGCGCGCCAACTCGAAGGTCTCCGGCAGCGACGAACCGAACAGCCCCGGCAGGCCGTTGAGCGCGTCACACCAACTCGGTCTGCCGGCTTCCATCTCGACGCCCATGCCCCATGGGTCGAGCGTGGCGAACTTCACCAGCGCCAGCGCGAGGAGTTTGCCCGCCACCGTCGTCCGGTAGATCGCGCCGTGACCGTGCGCCGTGCGCATCAGGTTGGGCGATGCGGTCCGCGCGGCAATGAGGGCGACTTTCTCCGCGTCCTCAACGGCCGCGCCGTACTGGCGCACCTTGCCGTCCACCAGACGATATTTCCGCGCGCGGGGTTGCACCACAGCGGGGCTATCAAAGAACGGGACGACCGGCTGCCCGAAGAGGAGGTCGGCTTTTTTGTCGGGGTAGACCGCGAGATAGGTTTCCAGCAGGTCGAGGTTGTAGAACCAGTGGTCGGTCCAGTAGCCCTCGCCGAAACTGGCCACGAAATGCTGTTCGGCGTGCGCCAGCGCCGCCGCAATGAAGGTCTCGACCGGGACGCGCAGCCCGATTTCCCGCTCGTCGAGGACCTTGAGCAGGTGCCCCGGCGTGAACGGCTGCGCCAGGAGCGGCGCGAGCGCGTCCGGCTGCTCGACCAGGGCGAGGATCTCCGCGCGGTGTTCCGGCGCGACGGTGAAGCGGACGCCGTTCACCACGAGCGGATTGTAGCCGTCGGCCTGCAGCAGCCCCAGGAAACTCAGCACGTTGAAATCGCCCACGCGCGGATTGAGCAGCACGTCGCAGCGGCGGTTCTGGTTCACATCGCGGTAGTTGCCGTTCCCCTGCGAGTAGAGTTCGGGCGCGAGATAGAAGGCGTTGTAATCGCGTTCCAGGTCGCCGTGTTTGCGGGAGTAAATGTGATAGACAAACGGCTTCCCGGCGTCGCCCAGGAAGAGCGGCCACCCGCCGCGCAGCACGTTATCGAGGAAGGTCTGACGGCAGTAAACATCGAAGGACGGCGAACCGGTCTGCGTCGCCACGGTGTCGGTCAGGCGTTGGGTCAAGGCGTGGGCTTCGGCGCGCTTTTCGGCGAGATAGGTCGCCTGGGTGAAGCGGCCCTGCTGGCGGGAGAGTTGCGCCAGGGTGTGCGCATGCCCGATGACAGCGTGAAGCGTCAACGAGGCGCCCGGCTCCAACGTGTGGCTGAGGCCGAAGAAGCCGCAGGGCGTCTTCCCCGTCGTGATCTGGCGTTGCGCCAGGAGCGCGGCGAGCGGCTCCCGCTGGAAACGGTCGGGCGCGCTCAGCGCAGTGTTCTGCCCAAAGACGAGTGCGGGGTCTACCAGCGCCGGCAGCAGGCGTGAAGCAGTCCCCTCGCTCACGAAAGCGAGGGTGAAGTGCCCGGCCTGGATGGCGCCGACCTCGACGGTGTCGGCGGCGCTGGCCTTGAGACAATAGAACGGGACGCCGTTTTCCAGGTTGACGACCTGCATCCAGGCCTCGATGGTGCGGTTGATTTCCTTCAGCTGCAAGTTGTCCACGCCGTAGGGAATGACCTGCGAGAGACCGTCCAGCACCTCCAGCGCGAGCGGCGCCGCGCCGAGATTGGTGAGCGTCACCTGGCGCACCAGCGCGGCGATGGTCTCGCCCGGCAGCGTGAAGTAGCGGACCGTGGTCTGAAGGCCGTGCGCGGCGCTGGTCGTCTGCAACTCCAATTCGTTCATCCCAATCAGCATTCGGGCAGCGTCGTCGGATTGCCAGGGCGAAAAAGGCTCGTACAGGATGGACTCGGCGGCGCGTTGCACTTTGACGAAGGTGCGGAATCCCGTCCAGGGCGTGGTCTGATAGGCTTTGTTCGCGGGCTGGAATTCCATGATGGGGTGGTCTTTGCTGGCGACGCCGAAACTGGCGATCGCCTGTCCCCGGTTCACGTAGAAGACCCAGAGCGGCGTTCCGAGCGGGCCGGCAATCCCCGGCAGGAAACTGGAGAAGGGACGCCGGGCAGCGTAATCCTCAATGATGAAGCGGCCTGATGCGTCGAGGTAGCAGGCCTGATCAGATTCCATAGGCTCCACTTTGGACTCCACTTCCGGGGGAGGTTTGCAGAACGCGCTTGAGCGCAGCTGCCGGCGCATCCCGAGCGCAGCTACCGGCGCATCCCCGCAAACCTTCCCCCATTTTTTGAAAAAGATCCGCGTGACTTAGTGGTTCCGGAAGACGAGCGGCAGGTACAGCGTGTTGAGATGCGCCAGCTGCACCTCATCCAGGTAGAAGGCTCCCTGGCTGCCCGCGGGGAGCTCCAGGCTATAGCCCCACACTTCGCTCAAGGTCAGGCCGTCGTTGGGAGCGTCCAACGGTTGCTCCGCGCTCCGCGTGAAAGCGCTGAACGGCAAAATCACGCGCTTCCAGCCGGAGAAGTCGTCCACGAAGGTGGCCTCGAAGCGCTCGGCGGTGTCGGGGGCCTGAGAGACGCGCACGTAGTCAACCTGCATCGTCTGCGGGAACTGCGTCGTAGCATCGGGATACCCCGGCCAGTTGCCGCCCACGGCCACGTTAAGCAGGAAGAAGAACGGGTGGTCGAAGACCCAGTCCGTGTTGGGCGGGAGGTCGGCGACGGTGGCCGTGAAGTAGTTGGTGTCGTCCACATACCAGCGGATTTCATTCGGTTCCCACTCAATGGCGAAGACGTGGAAATCGTCGGAGAGCGGGGAGGGCAGTGCGTACGGGCCGCTGCCGATGTTACTGCCGCCGGAATAGCCGGGGCCGTGGATCGTCCCGTAGATGATGTTCTGCTCGGACGGCTTGCCGATGTTCTCCATGATGTCAATCTCGCCGGAGGCGGGCCAGCCAACCGTGCCGATGTCGTTGCCCAGCATCCAGAAGGCCGGCCAGAGGCCCTGCCCCTTGGGGATTTTGATGCTCGCTTCCAGTCGCCCGTACAGGAACTCCTGCTTGCCGGAGGTGAGCAAGCGAGCGGAGGTCGCGTAGCACATGCCGTTGGGGCCGGTGGGGCTGCTGGCGCAGGTCAAGGCCGGGTCAGTGTTGGTGGTAGCCGTGATGACCAGATGGCCTTTGCCGTCCAGAGCGGAATTGTCGCGGCTGTCGGTGTAGTATTCCCATTCGTTGTTACCCCAACCGCCGCCGCCGATGTCGTAGTTCCAGTTGGCGGGATTGGGTGCGGAGCCGGCCGCGCCGGTGAATTCGTCGCTCCAGACCAGCTTCCAGCCATCCGGGCCGGGTTCAGGCTGGCGGTTATCGAGCAGTTGGACCGTGATCGGCGTGCCGGTGTTCATCCCGTAGACCCAGAAGGCGAGGCCGTTGTAGGCGCTCCAGTCCTGGCTGATGGGGAAGGTGCGCGTGAAGCCGCCCGCGTTGGCGACGGCGTGGGCGCCGGCCGTCAAGCCTGCCGGCAGGGAATAGGTCACACTCAAAACGGTGTTGAGCAGCTCCTGGCCGGGCAAAGCCAGCGCCGTGCCCGATAAGACGGAGGTGAGCGAGACAGTCACATTCCCACCGGGTTTGAGCGTCGCAGGCAGGCCATACTCGAAGTCGTCAATCATGCTGGGATCAGAGATGCTGGTGTCCATAATGACCAGCGGCGACGCGGCGCGATAGCCTACCGCGGCTCCGACCGCCTGGGTGAGCGTCATATCGAGACTGCGGCGCGGCGCGACTTTGCTGTTGGCGAAGGTCGTCACGGTGAAGGTCTGGGCCGTCGTCCCCGGCGCAAAAACGAGCGTGCGCTCGACCGGGCCGAGATAGTCAATCCCCAGCAGGGCGCTGTCGTCGGTCAGCACACAGGTCACGGTGACCGGCAGCGTCGCGGTTGTGTTGAGCGTGACCTTGACGACGGCGGGCTGTCCCTCATTGGCCGCGTAAGCGTAGGCGGCGAAGCCCGCGCGCACGGTGGCCGGATGCTGGGCGAGGTCGCCGTACAGCTCCACCTGATCCAGATAGTAGACGGTCGTGGCCGAAACTGCCGGCAGGTTGAACGCGAAGCCGGACACGTCGGTCAGATTGAGGCCATCGGCGGGCGCACCGGACGGTTGATAGTCGGTGCGGCGTTGGAAGAGCGCGAACGGCAGTGAGATGTGCTTCCAGCCGGAGAAGTTGTCCGTGAAGCGTTGGTAGAACCGCTCGGCGGAGTCGCCAGTGTTGCCCAGCTGCCGGTTATCGAAGATTTCGACCTGGATTTGCGACCCACTGTTGGCGCCGTAGAACCAGAAGCGCAAGCCGTCGTAGCGGCTCCAATCCTGGCTGCCCCAGGCGTTCTCATCCTTGAAGGCATCGGTGAAACCGCCCCAGCTCTCCACGTTGCTCGTGACTTTGAGCGCGGTGTTGGGGGCAGAACCGCCGGGCAGAATCACAGTGCCCGTCGTGCCGGTCGTGAGGGTAATCCCCACGTTGCCGTAGGTCGAACCCCAGATGGAGAAGCCAATTTGGTTGCCAAAGGGGTCCCGGCCGGTAGGCAGGCCGCTCTCGAAATCCTCGATGAGGGCGATGCTCGGCGGGGGGGTGGTGTTGAGAAGCGTCAAGACGGCGGGGTTATGCAGAGCGCCCAGTTTGGCGCCGGTAGCGTTCGAGAGCGATAGAGTAACGGTTTTGTTTGGCGCGTACAACGTCGGGGTGATGGTAGAGACGCTGAAGGCTTGCTCGGTGACGCCAGGAGCAAAGGTCAACGTCCCGGACGCGGCGATATAGTCCACGCCGGCGACAGCTGTGCCATCGCTTGTCGCATAGTCCACCGTCACAGTCGTCGCGGGAGTGGCATTGAGCGTCACTGCAATATTCGCCGTTTTGCCTTGATCCACTGTGTACGCAGCGCTGGCAAAATCAACACTGATAGGAATCTGTAGCGAAGCAGGCCCAAACAGTTTGATGTAGTCCATATAGTAGACGCCCTGGCCGGGCACTGCCGGGGAAAAGGCGAACGCCTGCACCGCTGTCAGCGTCGGGCCGTCATGGGGTGCGCCATCCGGTTGCCAATCGGGGTCATGATAGAAGACCTGCCAGGGGAAAGTCAACTCGCGCCAGCCGCTGAAATTGTCGGTGAATTTGGTCGCCAGGCGTTCCCCGTCGTTATCCGTGAGGATGATTTTGAACACGGTGCCGGTGTTCGTACCGTAGAACCAGAACCCGAGCCCGTCATACGCGCTCCAGTCCTGATAGGGAACCGTGTCCAGCCCGACGCCCACGCCCCAACCACGCGCGGTGTACTCCACTTTCATCACGGAGTTCTGAGCCACGCCCAGCGCTGCCAGGGTGTTGGTCACCACCACCGCCTTGCCCAGCCCGGAGCCGCTGCCCCAGTCGCCATACGTGAACCAGGCGTCCACCCCACCGGTCTGGAAATCGCTCACCACGGCGCCAGTGGTCTTGAACAGTTTGATGTAGTCCATGTAGTAGACGCCCTGGCCGGGCACTGCCGGGGCAAAGGCGAACGCCTGCACCGCTGTCAGCGTCGGGCCATCATTGGGCGCGCCATCCGGCTGCCAATCGGGGTCGTGATAGAAGACCTGCCAGGGGAAGGTGAGCTCGCGCCAGCCGGTGAAATTGTCGGTGAATTTAGTCGCCAGCCGCTCCCCATCGTTATCCGTGAGGATGATTTTGAACACGGTGCCGGTGTTCGTGCCGTAAAACCAGAACCCGAGCCCGTCATACGCGCTCCAATCCTGATAGGGAATCGTGTCCAGCCCGACGCCCACGCCCCAACCGCGCGCGGTGTAGGCCACCTTCATCACGGAGTTTTGAGCCGCGCCCAGCGCTGCCAGGGTGTTGGTCACCACCACCGACTTGCCCAGGACCGAGCCGCCGCCCCAATCGCCATACGTGAACCAGGCGTCCACCCCACCGGTCTGGAAATCGCTCACCACGGCGCCGGTAGTCTTGAACAGTTTGATGTAGTCCATGTAGTAGACACCCTGACTGTTCACAAGCGGGGCGAAAGCGAAAGCCTGCACCGCTGTCAGCGTCGGGCCGTCATGGGGCGCGCCATCCGGCTGCCAATCGGGGTCGTGATAGAAGACCTGCCAGGGGAAGGTGAGCTCGCGCCAGCCGGTGAAATTGTCGGTGAATTGGGTCGCCAGCCGCTCCCCGTCGTTATCCGTGAGGATGATTTTGAAGACGGTGCCGGTGTTCGTGCCGTAGAACCAGAACCCGAGCCCGTCATACGCGCTCCAATCCTGATAGGGAGTCGTGTCCAGCCCGACGCCCACACCCCAACCGCGCGCGGTGTAGGCCACCTTCATCACGGAGTTCTGGGCTGCGCCCAGCGCTGCCAGGGTGTTGGTCACCATCACCGACTTGTCCAGGACCGAACCGCCGCCCCAGTCGCCATACGTGAACCAGGCGTCCACCCCACCGGTTTCAAAGTCAGCCAGGAGAGGTAAAGTGGAGCTCTGCAGCCCGGTCGCGGAGCGCGGCGCATTGGCGAGCGCGCGCAGGCCGGGATCCGCTGGTGACAACGGCCTACTGACCGCTGCGGCTTCCTGAGTAGCGGCGGCCGCCAGGGGGAGATGCGCCGCGCCTATCATTTGTGAGCTGAATAACAAGCCCACCAACACGATGAGAGTAAAAGCTGTTTTGGCAAATCTCAGTGACATCTCTATCCTCCTGCTATGAAAAGGGTTTTAGAGGGGGATATCAGCTCACCCTTCAGGCCGGGGGCCCGCCGGTGCGCTCATAGCCCTGTCTTCAGTGTAGGCGCTTTGCCGGGATTTGGCTTGGAGAAAAGCGGGTAAAAGCAGGACGTTTCATAGAGGATATACGAGGAGACGCCATGGGCTGGCGGCCGCCGGGCAAGCACGGAAATGTGAGTCGTGAGTGGAGAATAGTGAGCAGAGACGGCGACGGCTCTCTTCTCACGGCTCACTGCTCTTCATTTTCGGAGGAGTCCGCGCATGACGGATGGCTCGATACGTGACGGGCGTTACATCCGCCGATACGCCTGAGGAGAGACGCCGACCTCGCGCTTGAAGACGCGGGCGAAGTAGCCACTATCGGAGAAGCCCACGTTGAAAGCGATTTCGGTGACGGTTTGGTCGCTCTCTTTGAGCAGCCGTTTGGCCTGATAGACCCGGTAGCAATTCAAATAGGCAATCGGAGTTTTCCCCAACTCCTGACGGAAGCAGGCGGTCAGATAATCCGCGCTCAGGCCGACACGCCGGGCAATGTCCTCCCGCGTGAGGGGATCGGCATAGTGCTCATGGATGTAAGCCATCGCCTGACGCACCAGCCGCTGCGCCTCGCTGTTGAGCTGGCGCCTGTGCTCCAACACCGCGCCGATGTGCGCCAGCGTCTCATCCACGCTGAAAAGTCCCTTGCCGAGCACCGTCGCCACGCCGCGATTGAGCCGTGCCATCTCCCCGGCAGTGAGCACCTGCCCCGTCACCACGATGACCGGGATGTCCCGCGTCCGAGGCTGCTCACGCATCGCCTCCAGCACCGCAAAGCCGTCCATCTCTGGCATCGTCAGGTCCAGGAGCACCAAATCCACCGGCTCCTGCTGGAGGGTTGCGAGCGCCTCCCGCCCGTTGCGCGCCTGCAGGACGCGATGGGTCGGCGAGTGCGTCTGGACGATCCGCGCGTGCATCTCCAGCGTGCCGGGATCATCGTCCACGACCAGAATGGTCTTGTCGGCGCGGGCGATGTCCGCCGCCAGCCATCGCTGATCGAGCGCGCGCGTCAATTCGGCCAACTCAATCGGCTTGGTGAGGTAGTCCAGTTCCAGCAGCGAGCCGCCATCCTGCGCCAGTGAATAGAAAAGCACGGGGATTTGCTGCGTCGTCGCGTTCCCCTTGATGATTTTGAGCATGTCCCAGCCCCGCTCCGGCGCGACGGTCATATCCAGCACGATAGCGTCCGGCGGCGTCCCGAGGAGCTGCGGCAGCCAGTCCGGCGCTTTGTCGAGCAGCGCCGGCTGCACGGCGAAGCCGCGTTGCCGCAGGTCCACGACCAGCCGCTGCCCGGCCTCCGAGGGATGAGTCAGCACGAGGACGTTCAGGGGAGCCGTCGGGCCGGGGAGCAGAGGCGGCGCTTCCGTGACAGGCGGTTGCACCGTCGGCAGCGTGAAATAAAATGTGGAGCCGGCCCCTTCCTCGCCGGAAGAGCGCACGCCGATGACGCCGCCGTGCAACTCGACCAGCCGCTTGCAGATGGCCAGCCCCAGCCCCAGGCCGCCGTACCCGCGCTGGATGCTCCGCTCGGAGCGGCGGAACTCGTCGAAGACGAGCGGCTGTTCCTCCGGGGGGATGCCCAGGCCGGTGTCGCGCACGGTGACCGTGACCCGATCGCCCGCTTCGACCACGGCCAGGCTGACCCTCCCCCGCGCGGTGAATTTGACGGCATTGGTCACCAGGTTGAGCGCGATCTGACGCAACCGCGTCCGATCGCCCCAGACCCACGGCCCGGCAGCAGGCAGCGTCTCCTCCCAGAGCAACCCCTTATCCCCGGCAAGTTGACGGCCCGTCTCGGCCACGACGCGGAGGGTCTCGCTCAGGTCCACGTATTCGTGCGTGAGGCGCAACTGCCCCCCCTCGCTGCTGGCAAGATCGAGCACGTCACTGATGAGCCAGCTCAATTGCTGCGCGTGCATGTGAATCCGCTCGACGTCTCTCCGACTCGCCTCCGGCAGCGCTGCGCTCGCCTGCAACAGCATCCCGCAAAGCCCCACAATCAGGTTGAGCGGCGTCCGCAATTCATGGCTGACGGTGGAAAGGAACCGGCTCTTGAGGCGGTTGGCCTCTTCGGCCAGGCGACGGCCTTCCGTCGCCTCGCGGTACAATCGGGCGGTATTGAGAGCGGCGGCGAGCTGCTGCACAATCGCGCCGTAGAGTTCCAGCTGCGCGGCGTCGAAAATCACGTAGCCCAGCCGCCCGCTCTGGTTGACCAGGGGCAGCAGTGCCAGGGTGAACGGCGGCGCGACCGGCCAGCCCTCCGCCGGCGGGAACTCGCGGCTGCGGAAGCGCAACGCGGCCCTCTCCGGCCCCGTCACGAAACGGAGGACGCTCCACGCAACCGGATCGTCGCCCTCGGCCTCATAAAACGCCACCGCTGCCGTCTGAATGCCGGTCTCCGGCAGATGGTGCGCGAGGATTTGCATGATCTCGGCCTCGTCGAGCGCGGTCAGCAAGCGGGCCGTGAGGACGCCCAGCCGATCCGCCTGCCAGCGTTGATCTACGACGAAGTGACGGTGCTGCTGGCAGAGCGTCGCACTGACGGCAAGCCGCGCCTCATCCAGCAGGTCGTGCGCCAGGGTCAGCGCCGCCGGGGAGAGCGCCGCGGCGGTCAAGAAATGGGGGACGCCCAGCGCGTGGCGGAGATAGGAAATCGCGGTCTGCCAGACCGCCAGGTCCTGACTGGCGGCAGTTTCCCGCAGGAGGCCATCCAGCGTTTGCCGGAAGGGGTCCGGCGTCAGCTGTTCCAGGCTGGCGACAAAGCCGTTAATCAACCGCTGACAAAGCGTCTGCACCTGCGCCGCGCTGAGGTCTTGCGTTTCGGCCAGCATCGCCAGCGTCAGGTTTTGCGTCAGATCGAGGGTGCTCGAAAGCACAATCTCGGGCGCGAGGCTGCGGCCGCAGCCACACGATTCGCGCGTCACCAGCCGCGTCGGGATTTTGACCCGCTCCGGGAGGGGCGCGTTCGCGGTCAGCCGTTGATACAGCAGTTCCAACGCCTGATAGCCCATCTTGAACAAGGGGACGTGGATGCTGGTGAGGGGCGGCTCCTGGACGGCGCTTTCGGGCCGGTCGTCGAAGCCGATGAGCGCGACATCCTGCGGAATGCGTCGCCCGGCGTCCTTGAGCGCCTGCATCGCCCCCAGCGCCGACTCGTCGTTGCTCGCCAGCACCGCCGTGAAGGGCGCGCCGGCCGCCATGATTTCCTGCATCGCCGCGTATCCGCCCGCGTAGACGTGCTGCCCATAGGCGATGAGACGCGGGTCGGCCACGAGGCCGTAGGCGCGCAGCGCGAACTGGTAGGCGCGCAACCGTTCGCCGGTATCGCCGCCTAAATCCTCTCTGCTGCCGGCGATGAACGCGATTCGTTGATGGCCGTGCTTGACCAGATGGAGCGCCGCTTCGAGGATGCCGGATTCGTTGTCGGCCATGATCGTCGGGCCGACCTCGCCGGAGCCGACGAAGATCACCGGATGGCCGGCGGCCCTCACGTCCTGGATGTAGCGGGAGCGGCTCGCCGTGTGCAGCGGATTGATGACAATCAGCCCGTCGGTATTCCACGGGCCTACGGGGACAAAATCCGTCTGGTCGGCGGCGTCAGCGGCGCTGGAGAGCTGCGGCCAGGCCGGGCGCAGCGGGTCACCGGAAGTAGCGGAGGGTCCCATCCCGCAACTGAGCAGGACGTTGCAGCCGAGCGTCTGCGCCGCCTGGCAAATCCCCTGGAAGACGGGGCTGAGGTAACTCAGCGGCGTCGCCGTCCAGTAAAACTGCCAGCCGGCCAGCACGCCAATCGTGACCGGCTTATGCTGATCGTGGTCGGACATAGGCGGACCGCGCCTCACCCAAGCGCTTACCCGTCACGGGCAACGTCCGTTTGCACCCGTTGCAGCAACGAATGCCACAAGGCCAGAGTAGCGGAACCGAGGCAGCAGCGGCGACAATCGCCGACAAATCCAGCGGAATATCGCTCAAACCGCTCAGCGCGAAGACCAACAGCATAAGCCAGGACTTTCATGTTCAATCCGACCTGGGAGAGTGGGGGGGAAACGCCGACGTAAGGTGCCGCGCAGCGCCGCCATCGCAAAGGTCTGCGCCCGCATCCCGGCGAGAATCTGCTGTCCTGACGTCAAGCGAGCCAGCAGCTCCAGCTGTGTCCAATCCCTCGGCTCCAGGCCCTGGGCCAAGGTTTCAATCGTTGTGTGATCCCAGCGCACTTCTTCCATCCAGCATCCTCACCACGTCAATTTCTCTGACCATGGGATACAGTCTAGCACAATTAGCGATAAAGGTAACCAGACTTACGCCAGCCTGGCTCAAAGCAAAAAAAACGTAGGAGGTAGTGATTCCCATCCGATGCAGCTTGACAAAGGCAACGGAAGGACGGATAATCAATTCCAGGCATCTAGAGCGCATCAGACAAGTCAGTCTCTATGAAAGACCCGGGATGAGCGATATATCCGATGAAGACATTCGGTCCATTGTGCAGCGTGTTGTCGCCCAGATGATGGGGCTTTCAACACCAGAACGCACGCATCACGAGTCTGAACCTGATAAGCCGGTGACTCCGGTTGAACTCCCGGCGGTGGCCCCTAAAAAAGTAGTAGTCATCGGCGCTGACCATGGCGGGTACGAGCTGAAAGAAGTCCTCAAAAAAGAGGTGGCGGCTTTGGGCTACGAAGTAATGGACGTGGGCACGCATAGCCAGGAGCCGGTGGATTACCCGGACTTCGCCCATGAAGTGGCGCGGGCTGTCGCTAGCGGCGCCGCCTGGCGAGGTATCATCATTGACGGGGCCGGGATCGGCAGTTGCATTGTGGCGAACAAAGTCCCCGGCGTGCGCGCTGGTCTGGCTTACGATTACGCTTCCGCAGTCAATGGCCGCGAGCATAACGACACTAATGTGTTGACCCTGGGCGCTGGGCTGATTGGTACGAATTTGGCCAAACAGATCGTGACGGTGTGGCTGGCGACGCCGTTCGGCGGGGGCCGCCACGAGCGTCGGGTGAACAAAATTGTCGCGATTGAGCAGCTGTATACCAAATGAGTCCATCTCATGCAGCGGGATTGACCAAAGAAGAGTCGTGCATGAAGGCCCGCCTGCCCTGCGCTGGAGAGCAAAGAAGATAAAGGAAAGGGAGACAGGGAAAAAAACTCTGCCTCCTTTGCGTCTCGGCAGTGAAAAAGGACTTTAGGAGAAAACTGAATGAACCCGGATATGAAGACCGTTGAACAACTGGTAGAGATCATTGCCCGCGAAGTGCTGGTGACTATGGCTGAGCAGCAGCAGCGGGCCGCCGCGCCAGCAGGCGGGCAATGCAAGCTTAACTGCGCCGAGGGGCTGTGCGTATGCACCTGCTTCGACCGGACAGGAATGGTGGTGGACGCGGGGGCGGAGCGGCTTTCATCCTCCATTGGCATGATCCCCCAAGATACCAACCTGGCCAGGATGATTGATCACACGCTGCTCAAACCTGACGCTACCCCCGACCAGATCGCCCAGCTCTGTTTTGAGGCGCGCAAGTACCAGTTCGCCTCGGTCTGCGTTAATCCCTCCTGGGTCAAGCTCTGCGCGCAACTCCTGGCCGGTTCTCCCGTCAAAGTCTGCACGGTGATCGGTTTCCCGCTGGGGGCCACGGCCAGCGAGGTCAAAGCCTTTGAGACGGCCCATGCGATTGAGCAAGGCGCGACTGAGATTGATATGGTCATCAATATCGGCGCGCTCAAGGCCCGCGAGCTGGAGCTGGTGGCGCAAGATATTCGTGGCGTGGTTAAAGTCGCCCACGAACGCGGCGCGCTCGTCAAAGTCATTTTGGAGACGTCGCTGTTGACCGATGAGGAGAAAACCATCGCCTGTATGCTTTCCAAGGAGGCCGGCGCGGACTTCGTGAAGACCTCGACTGGCTTTGCCGGCGGCGGGGCCACCGTGCATGATGTGGCGCTAATGCGTCGGGTGGTGGGGCCGGAAATGGGGGTTAAGGCTTCGGGCGGCGTGCGTACTTACGAAGACGCCGCGAGTATGATCAAAGCCGGGGCCACCCGCATTGGAGCCAGCGCCGGGGTCAAGATTGTGCAAGGCCCTAGCGGGAGCAAGCCGGCGGCTGCCGACGCTGCCGGCGGCAAGAGCTATTGAGATCAGGAGAGGTCCTATGCTGATTGCCAGAGTGATTGGAACCACCGTCTCCACCATCAAAGACCCCAAATTGGCCGGGCAAAAGTTGCTCCTCGTCCGCCAAACCGATGAGCGCGGCGAACCGTTTGGCAAGCCCTACGTGGCGATTGATACCGTAGATGCCGGGGTAGGTGACCTGGTTTTAACCTGCGCCGGTTCTTCCGCCCGCCAGACCGCGCTCACCAAAGATACGCCGGTGGACGCCGTGATCATGGCGATTATTGATTCCCTCCAGGTTGATGGCGAGACGGTGTTCAAGAAGTCAAGGTAATCCCCTATGGCACTGGACAAAGACCTTTCCTCTATCCAAGAGGCCCGCGATCTGGCTCAAAGGGCCTATGCGGCCTGGAAAGTCTGGGGGCACGCCTCGCAGACCGAAGTGGACCGGGTTTGCGCGGCGATGGCCGAGACCGGCTATCAAGCCGCCGAGCGCCTGGGCCGCCTGGCGCAAGAAGAGACCGGTTTTGGGGTGGCGGCCCATAAAAAGCTCAAGAACGAGTTCGGCTCACAGGTAGTCTGGGAGAGCATCCGCGGCTTGAAAACCGTATGCGAATTGATCCCTACCAATCACAGCTGATCAACCGCTTCCGCCGGGGCAGCATGTTAGTGCCGGGCGAAACCCCGCTGGTACTGGAATGCACGCCGGCGGCCTATATCAACTACGCCTGCAATGAGGCCGAAAAGAAAGCCAACATCAAGATTGTCCACGTCTCTTCGGTAGGCCGCTTTGGTCGGATGTGGTTGTGCGGCACGGAATCTGAAATCCTGACCGCGCGCGATGCGACCACGCGGGCGCTGGAAAGCCTCCCCGGCCGGGACGGCGCTTGAACGAATAGGAGGGAAGCGCAATGCCCAAAGTTTTCTATACCGAAAGCGACATCGAGGACCTGGCGAAGCGCGGCGTGATGTCATTGGAAGTCAATGACGACGTGGTGCTGACCGGCCTGGCCTATGAAAAGGCCCAACGTCTGGGGTTGAAGCTGGTGCGCGACAAGCCCGACAATCCCCCAGCGGCCCCGGTGCGGCCCTATGTGGCGCAGCCGCTGCCCTCCCAGCACCCACAAGGGATTGAAGCCCTGCACCCGGCGCCCGACGACCTTGCCCAGCGCATCCGCAGCGCAGTGATAGCTCGCCTGGGCTCTCAAGTCGATCCAGCCCTGTTAGATACTATCATCCAGCGGGTGCTGGCCAGCACGGGGGTCAAGTAATCGAATGTTATTGGGCAGGGTGCATGGCACGGCGGTCTGCACGCTCAAATACCCCGGCACAGAAGGCCTGAAGTTGCTGGTAGTGCAGCCGTTGAACAAGAAGCTGGAACCGGTCGGGCCGCTCCAGGTGGCGGCGGACGTGGTGCAGGCGGGCGTCGGCGACCTGTGCGTGATGGTGCGTTCACGCGAAGCGGCGCTGGCGCTGCCGGACGTGAAATTCGTGCCGATTGATCTCGCGCTGGTAGGTATCGTGGACGAGCTGGCAGTGACCGCCGAGGATACGTTTGAGCTGACGATGCAGCCCGGCTGGAACCATTTCACTTAAGGGGCGGCCATGATTTTGGGCAAAGTGGTAGGGACCGTAGTGACGACCATCAGCCACCAGGACTACAAGCACCGGCGGCTCCTGGTCGTGCAACCGCTAGGGTTGCCCGACGAGTCACCCAGCGAGGACTTCATCGCCCTGGACAACACCCAGGCCGGGATCGGCGACACGGTGCTAGTGAACCGGGAAGGCAACGGCGCGCGCCAGGCGCTCAAGAATCCCGACGCCTGCGTGGTCTCGGTCATCGTAGGGATTGTGGACTCGGTATATCTGGCAGAAACCGGGGCGGACCCGTTGCATTAATCCGGTCAGGAGCCATCCCCAGCGCCTATATCGGACATCTATCTACCCCCCGCAGCCATCAGCGAGCTGACCCAGGCCATCCGCCCTGGTCATTGCAGCGGGTCACCGGAGGTAGCGGAGGGTCCCATCCCGCAACTGAGCAGGACGGTACAGCCAAGCGTCTGCACCGCCTGGCAAATCCCCTGGAAGACGGAGCTGAGGTACCTCCAGTAAAACGGCCAGCCGGCCAGCACGCCAATCGTGACCGGCTTATGCTGAGCGTGGTCGGACATAGATTGTCTACCTGCCCCTCACAAAGTCAGGGCTGAAACCCGGATATGGGCGACGCCAAACAGAATTGACGCGCCAAACATCAGCCAGGAACCCATCAAATATGATGCGAGGACCACAAACAGGACCGGCGCCGTCGCCAAAGGCAAAGGGATGCCCAACAAGGGCGCTCTGAAAAGCTCGGGCGCCCTTCCCCCGGCTAAATATCTCACCCACGATGTGTAATAAATTGCCAACGCCAGCCCCATTCCAATGAGGGTGAGCGTTGAAAACTTCCTGTTCAGGTCCAGCGAGTAGAAAAATGGAAGAAGCAATATCGCAATTCTACTGCCGTTCTCTGCAATCGTGAGAAACAAAGGCTCAGAAGCGCGCCTATCTCCCGCTACCTCAGGCAGCAACATCCACAGCACATTGGGAAGCATCAACAACACGGGAATCAGCGCTCCAGATTTGATCGTGATACTGAGGTTGCCCAAAGTCAGATGCATCTTCTATTCCTTCAAAGGATATTGAATGCCTGCAACGGCCCTGCCGTTTTTGATCCCCGCCACGGGAACAGCCTGACACAAGCGCTGAAGCGTGTGTTAGCCTCTGCACGCGGCGCGATTTCACGGGCGCGCTACCCCGCAGCCGCACGCGGGCTCACCTCGCCAAAACGCCCTGTGCCTATTGTACCCCACACTAACTTTGAGGGTAACGTGATGACGAACGGCGGCCTGCCTGACGACTCGCGCTGAGCCTCAGCGCACGGTGAGCACAACGTTGGCCGAAGCCGCGGATTCCTCCTCCGCGCCAACCCGTGAGTCCTTCCAGCGCTCCCTCGGCTCTTGACGCTACCCCCAATCCATGATATACTCTAACTGGTTAGACCACTTACCAGCAAACGAAAGGGATCACCCAATGCCTGAATGGAACGCGCCACAACGTCCGGCGGATTACGTCGAGGAAAGCCTGATCACTGCCATCCTGAACGGCGATTATCCGCCCGGCGCCACCCTGCCGGGGGAACGTGACCTCGCCGTCCAGCTGGGCCTCACCCGCCCCACCCTCCGCGAGGCGCTACAGCGGCTGGCGCGCGACGGCTGGATCACTATCCGCCAGGGAAAACCCACCGTGGTGAACGATTTCTGGCGGGATGGGGGCCTCAATGTGCTCAACGCGCTTGTGCGTTACCGGCACGTCCCCGATGATTTCGTGGTGCACCTCCTCGAAGTGCGTCTGGCGATGGCGCCGGCGTACGCCGCCGCCGCCGTGGCCCACGATCCGCAGAGCGTGCTGGCGCATCTCCAAACCGCCGCGGCCCTCGAAGAGGATCCCCGCGCCTTCGCCCACTACGACTGGCTGCTGCATCGCCAGCTCACCCTCGCCTCCGGGAATCCCATCTACACGCTGATCCTCAACGGCTTTGCCGCCTTCTACGAGACGATGGCCACCCTGTATTTCACCCAGGAAACCGCCCGCGCTGTCTCCCGTCGCTTCTACGCCGACCTGCAAACCGCCTTCACCACCGGCGACGCGGCCAGCGCTGAGAGCATCACCTGCCGCGTCATGGCCGAGAGCATTCGCCTGTGGCAGGCGCTGCGTCAAGAAGCGGAGGCGGAAGCCTGAACTGACTTCGCGTCCCCGCTTTGCCGACGCGCCTTACCGTCGTTCAGGAGACGCCAGGCGCTGGCGCACCCTGGAACGTGTGAAGGTGCGAACGTGCCCACGTGGTCACGTTCACACGTGGACACGTGGACACGTAAGTGATTTGCCGATTCGCTTATTCGCTTTCTCGCTTTTTCGCTTTTTCGCTGATCTCTATTTTCCGAGGAGGGTTCGTATGCGACGTTGGAATGGTTGGGGTGACGACACCTTTACCTATGAGCTGCCTGACTCGGCAGTGCGCTATGCCCGCGAGATGCTGGGACCGGGCCGTCCGCCGCAGGATGCGCCGCTGGAGGCCGTGATCGCGCAGGTCCCGCCATCACGTCTTCCCGAACATCCCCTCATCCACACCCAGGCCGAGACGCGCGTCCGCCATGCCCGGGGACAGAGCTTCCCCGATTGGGTGGCCATGCGCAGCGGACATGTCGGCGCCTTCCCGGACGGCGTCGCCTTCCCTCAGAGCCGGGAGGACGTGCGCACGCTGCTCGATTTCGCCATGCGGCATGACATCGCGGTGATCCCCTACGGTGGCGGATCGAGTGTGGTGGGCCACGTGAATCCCCTCCCCGGCGCCCGTCCCGTCCTCACGGTAGACATGACGCGCATGAACCAGCTGCAAGCCCTCGATCCCGAAAGTCAGCTGGCGACCTTCGGGGCAGGCGTCTCCGGGCCGGAGCTGGAAGCACAGCTCCGCGCGCACGGCTACACGCTGGGACACTATCCGCAATCCTTCGAGTACTCCACCCTCGGCGGCTGGATCGCCACCCGCAGCAGCGGACAACAATCGCTGCGTTACGGGCGCATCGAGAAGCTCTTCGCCGGCGGGCAACTGGAAACCCCGGCAGGGACTCTGGAATTGCCGGCCACATTCCCCGCCTCCGCCGCCGGGCCGGATTTGCGGGAGCTCGTGCTCGGCTCCGAAGGGCGGTTGGGCATCCTCACCGCCGCGACGGTGCGCGTGACCCCCCTGCCGGAAAAGGAGACCTTTCACGCCGTTTTCTTCCCCGACTTCGAGGCGGGACGGACTGCCGTGTGCGAAATCGTCCAGGCGGGCATTCCCCTTTCAATGCTGCGACTCAGCACGCCCGAGGAGACCGAGACGACCCTGGCGATGGCGGGCCACGAGGTGCTGCTCGGCACGCTGAAGAAATATCTGGCGTTGCGCGGCGCCGGCGACAAACGGTGTATGCTCATCGTCGGCGTGACCGGCTCAGAGGCGCTCACCGAGGCGGCGGCGAAGGCGGCGTTCGACATCACCGGCCGGTACGACGGCGTCTACGCCACCCAGACCTTCGGGAAGACGTGGCACAAGGACCGCTTCCGCTCGCCGTATCTGCGCAACGCGCTCTGGGAAGTCGGCTACGGCATTGACACGTTGGAGACGGCGACCGCCTGGAGCAACGTCCCCACAATGATCGCGGCCATCGAGGAAGCGCTGCGCACCACCCTGTGGTACAAGGACGAATTCGTGCACGTCTTCACCCATCTCTCGCACGTCTATCCCTACGGCTCCAGCATCTACGTCCAATTTCTCTTCCGACTCGCCGCCGACCCTGAGGAGACGCTGGAGGGGTGGCGCGCGTTGAAGGCCGCCGCCAGCGAAACCATCGTCGCTCACGGCGGCACCATCAGCCATCAACACGGCGTGGGGCTGGATCACGCGCCGTATCTGCAGGCCGAAAAGGGCGCGCTGGGAATGCAGGCGCTCCGCTCCGCGCTGGAGGTCTTCGATCCCCAGGGCGTGATGAATCCGGGGAAACTCGTCAGCCAGAGGACAGGAGGGGAACATGCTCACACCACAGTGGCGTGATGAAGTTTGGGCGCAGCTGGCGCAGCCGTGGGATCTCATCATCATTGGCGGCGGGATTACCGGCGCGGGCATTCTTCGCGAAGCCACCCGCCTGGGACTTAAAGCGCTGCTCGTCGAGCAGCGAGATTTCGCCTGGGGCACTTCCAGCCGCTCCTCGAAGCTCGTCCATGGCGGCATCCGCTATCTCAAGGAAGGCAAAGTCCGCCTGACGCTGACTTCCGTCCAGGAGCGCGAGCGGCTGATGGAAGAAGGCCCCGGCCTCATTGACCCGTTGGGCTTCCTGCTGGCGACCTATAAGGGCGATTTCCCCGGCAAGTGGACTTACGGCGCCGGGCTGACGGTGTACGACCTGCTGGCCCTGCAATGGAGTCACACCTACTACAGCACCACCGATTTCGAGCTGCTCGCCCCCCGCATCACGCCCAAAGGGCTGCAGGGGGGCTGGCGCTACGGCGACGCGCAGACCGATGACGCGCGTCTCGTCCTGCGGGTGATCTTCGAGGCGCTGGCCGATGGCGGCGCGGCGCTGAACTATAGTCGCGCCGAAACGCTGCTGCGCGAGGAGGGGCGCGTGACCGGCGTGACGCTGCGCGATCAGCTCAGCGGACGGGTCGCGGAAGCGCGGGCGCGGGTCGTGGTAAACGCCACCGGCGCGTGGGCGGACGGGCTCCGCGCGCAGGTCGGCGCCTCGCCCCGCATTCGCCCGCTGCGCGGCAGTCATCTGGTCTTCCCCGCGTGGCGTTTCCCCGTAGCACAGGCGGTGAGCTTCCTGCATCCGGTGGACCGGCGCCCCGTCTTCATCTTCCCCTGGGAAGGGATCACGCTCGTGGGGACCACGGACCTGGATCACGAGCAGCCCCTCGACGCCGAGCCGCACATCACGCCGGAAGAGGTCGCCTACCTGATGCAGGTCGTCGAGGCCCACTTCCCCGCGCTGCAACTCACGCTCGACGATGTCATCAGCACCTTTGCCGGCGTCCGCCCGGTGATCGGCAGCGGCAAGGCCGATCCCAGCAAGGAGTCGCGCGATCACGTCGTCTGGAACGAGGCAGGATTGCTCACGGTGACCGGCGGCAAGCTGACCACCTTCCACCGCATCGCCCTCGACGCGCTCACCGTCGTCCGCGCACAGCTCCCCGAGATGCCCGAACCCCGCGGCGACATGCCGGTGCTCAATCCCGTGAACGTGCCGTTGCCCAACGGGCAGGCGCTGACCCAGGCCCAGCGGCGACGGCTGTTGGGACGCTATGGTGCGGCGGCCCCCGCCCTCGTGCGGGCAGCCCACCCCGGCGAGCTCACCCCCATCCCCGGCACGGCGACGTTGTGGGCGGAGCTGCGCTGGGCGGCGCGGAGCGAAGGGGTCGCGCATCTGGAGGACCTGCTCCTGCGGCGCACCCGGCTCGGCCTGCTATTGCCGCAGGGCGGAACCGCGCTGCTGGAAGACATCCGGCGCATCTGCCAGCCGGAGCTGGGCTGGGATGATGCCCGCTGGGACGCCGAAGCGGCGGCCTACCAGGAGCTCTGGAAGCGCTGCTACAGCCTCCCGCCCCACGAGCAAATCCCCGATTGGCGTCCGGCGCTGCGGGAGGCGCAGGCGCGCCGCGAAGCCAGCTTGCCGCGTCGCCGCAAGATCGCTGCCGGTACCGTTGGCGGCCTCCTGGCCGGCTTGGCGGCCCTCGCAGGCGTGATATACTGGCATGGGCGGAAGGGAAAAGCAGCGAGTAGAGGGAAGTGAGCAGAGAGTAGAGAGCGGTGAGCAGTAAGGAGGCATAGGAGCCAGCATGGCCAAAGAATTCATCCTCGCCCTGGACGCCGGCACGCAATCCGCCCGCGCGTTGATCTTCGACCTGCAGGGGCAGCCGGTCCACAAGACCCGGATTCCCATCACGCCCTACGTCTCGCCGCAGCCCGGCTGGGCCGAGCAAGACCCCGACGTTTACTGGGACGCGCTCGCGGCGGCGTGCCAGCAGCTCTGGCGCGAACGCCCCGACTTACGGGAAGCCATCGCCGGCGTCGCGCTGACCACACAGCGTGCGACCGTCATCAATGTGGACGCCCAGGGCCGTCCCTTGCGCCCCGCCATCGTCTGGCTCGATCAACGCCGCACTGCTGGCCTCAAGCCCGTGCGGGGGTTGTGGGGCGTGGCCTTTGCCCTCACCGGCATGTCGGAGACCGTCGCCTACCTCCAGGCGGAGGCGGAGGCGAACTGGATCCAACGCCATCAGCCCGAAATCTGGAGCGCCACCCACAAGTATCTCTACCTCTCCGGCTACCTCACGTATCGCCTCACCGGGCGCTTTGTGGATTCCGTCGGCTGTCAGGTCGGCTACCTGCCCTTCGACTACAAGGCGCTCACCTGGTCCAAGCCCTGGGACTGGAAATGGCGCGCGGTACCGGTAGACCCGGCGCTGTTGGTCGAGCTCGCGCCGCCCGCCGCCCCGCTCGGCGAGATTACTGCCGCCGCCGCCGAAGCCACGGGCATCCCCAAGGGGCTGCCGCTGATCGCCGCCGCCGCCGATAAGGCCTGCGAAGTGATCGGCTCAGGCGCCCTCGACCCGCACATCGGCTGCCTGAGCTACGGCACGACGGCCACCATCAACACCACGCAGAAGCGCTACGTGGAGCTCATCCCCCTCATCCCGCCCTATCCGGCGGCCGTGCCGGACGCCTACAGCCTGGAATTACAGATCTACCGGGGCTACTGGATGGTGAGCTGGTTCAAGCAGGAATTCGCTCACGAGGAGCGCCAGCTGGCCGCACAGCGCGGTGTCGAGCCGGAGGTGCTCTTCGAGCAGCTCATCGCCGAGGCCGAGCCGGGGGCGAGGGGATTGCTGTTGCAACCGTATTGGTCGCCGGGGATCAAGGTGCCGGGGCCGGAGGCCAAGGGCGCCATCATCGGCTTTGGGGACGTCCACACGCGCGCGCATCTCTATCGCGCCATCCTCGAAGGGCTGGCCTACGGGCTACGGGAGGGGATGGAGCGCACGGTGCGGCGGAGCGGCATCCCCATCACCGAGCTGCGGGTCTCCAGCGGCGGCTCCCAGAGCGACGCCGCGATGCAGATCACCGCCGACATCTTTGGCCTGCCCGCGACACGCCCGCATACCTACGAGACGTCGGGATTGGGCGCCGCCATTGACGCCGCCGTGGGGCTGGGCCTGCACCCCGATTTCGAGGCCGCCGTCGCCGCGATGACGCACAAGGGCGACACCTTCGAGCCCAATCCCGCCACCCGCGAGCTCTATGACGCGCTGTTCCACCGCGTCTACAAGCGGATGTACCGGCGCCTCAAACCGCTGTATGAGGACATTCGGGAGATCACGGGGTATCCAGAGTAAAACCGTAATGCGTCATACGTACTACGTAACATATTACGCATCACGCATTACGCATTACGCATTACGCATTACGCTACAACATCATCTTGTTGAAAATCGCCCGCTGATACACTTCCTCGTAGGCTTTCGCGCTCTTCTCCCAGGAGAAATCCTGCGCCATTGCCGCCTGGATCATCTTCTGCATGTGCTGCGGGCGATCGTAATACGTGCTCACCGCCCAACCGACGCAGTAGTAAATCGCGTTCGGGCTGGGCTCCCAGAATTTGAAGCCCGTTCCCAAGCCGGTAGTCTCATCGTATTGCTCCACCGTGTCGTTCAGGCCGCCGGTCGCCCGGACAATGGGCAGCGTCCCGTACTTGAGCGAGTAGATCTGATTCAGGCCGCACGGCTCGTAACGCGAGGGCATGATGAAGAAGTCGCTTCCCGCCTCGATGAGGTGCGCCAGGGGATTGCTGTAGCCGATATAGCTGCCGATGCGTCCCGGATACCGCGCGGGCAAGCCGCCGTAGAACGCCTCCAGGCCCTTCTCGCCTGACCCCAGGATGACGAACTGCACCCGCATCTCCCGCACGATCCTCTCTATCGTGGCCGCGAGCAAGTCCAGCCCCTTCTGATCCGCCAGCCGGCTGACGACGCCCACGATGGGAATGTCGGGCGCGACCTCCAGCAAGAACTGCCGCTGCAACGCCTCCTTGCAGATTGCCTTCCCCCGCAAATCCTCCGCCGTATACTGCGCCGGGATCAACGGATCCACGGCGGGATTCCACTGGCTGTAATCCACCCCGTTGAGGATACCGACGTAATTGGGGCCCTTGTTGTTGAGATAGGGCGCCATTCCATAGGCGTATTCCGGCATGCGCGTCTCATTGGCGTAGGTCGGGCTCACCGTGTTGGCCATGTCCGAGTAGACAATGCCCCCTTTGAGGAAATTGATCCGCCCGTGGTCTTCGAGTTTGTCGGAGGTGAAGTTGCCCCATTGCAGGCCGATGTAATCGTAATGCTCTACGCCGTACACGCCCTGGTAGCCGATGTTGTGGATGGTGAGAACGCTCGCCGCATTGCCGAGCACCGGGTCGTTCCAATGCCAGACCTTGAGGTAAGCCGCCGCCAGCGCCGCCTGCCAGTCGTGCGCGTGCACGATGTCCGGCACAAAGCTGATGTCCTTGCAGAGCTGCAGCGCAGCGCGGGTGAGGAAAGCAAAACGGCGCGGATTGTCGGCAAAATCGTTGAAGTCCGCATCGTGATACAGGCCATCGCGGTCGAAATACTTGTCCGATTCGATGAAGTAGACCGGCACGCTGCCATCCATTTTCGTGGTGTAGACCGCGCACCACTCCTCGACGTTCCCCATCCACACGCCCATCGGCGCCAGGAATGGCTGAATGGCGTGCTTCTGGACATCCACGGCGCGATATTTGGGCATCACCACGATCACTTCATGGCCCAGGGCGACCAGCGCCTGCGGCAAGGCCCCCACGACGTCGGCCAACCCTCCCGTCTTGGCATAAGGCACACACTCAGAGGCGATCATTACAATGCGCAACTTCGATTTCATCAGCGAGCTCCTTATGGATGAGACTTGCGCGGCAAGAACGCAAAATTTTAGAGGATTTTTTAGAACGCCGGCACGGTCTGAGTCTGGGTCACATCCCCCACCTGATAGACGATCTGCCAGTGCGGCGCCCACGCCAGGGCGAACAACGCTATCTCGATGTCGGTGCGGCGCGGTTTGATGACGATTTCCTCCAGCCGCTCCACGGCCTGCTCCCAGTTCGCGGTGATGGCGTCCGTCTGTGCTTTGAGCTCGTCCTGCAAGCCCTTCAGGTCAGCCTCTACGTCCGCCACCTCCTCCGTCGCCGTCTCGATGTCGTACTTGACGGTGGTGGAGCGCGTGACCTTGTTCACCGTCGCCGACACGGAACGGCGACGCCCCGAAAAGAGGTTGAAGACCGTCTCGCCCGCCGAGAGGAGCGCGTCTTGCTTGCGCGCCCGCGCCTCCGCCTCTTTCTTTGTCAGCGCGGCCTGAGCCCGGCGCAGGCGATCCTCCAGCGTGTTGATGCGGGTCGCGTAGCGCGTGCGCAGCTTATCCACCTCGGCGTCGCGCAGCTCCCGCGCTGCCTGACTGAGCCGCAGCTTGAACTCCCGCTCGGATTCGCCGTAGCGCGAGTAGAGCTTCACGGCGGGACTGTACTGCAACGTCAGGCTGGCGACGCGATAGAGGTGCTCCTCCAACGCCTTGCGCTGAGCCGCGAGCTCCCGCGCCTCATTGACGGCCTCCGGCACGGCATCGAACACGGCGTCCGGCTCCGGCCGGGTCAACAGGTCGCGCGCGGTCAGGGCGAGCGCTTGCGCCTCTTCCCAGCGCGTGAGGCCCAGGTCCGTCGGCGGTTGAGCCAGCAGCGCGAATTCCTCCGCCTCGTTCACCGAGTAGGCCGCCGTCTGCTTCATATAATGCACGCGGCCCAGGCCCAGCAGGGCGGGGATATAGATCAGGCGCTTGTCCTTGATCTCCACCCGCGGGCCGGCGAGATTTTCCACCTCTGTCACGGCGGAGGCGGCTCCCTTGCGCAACGGCAGGAAGACTTGCGTCACGCCGTCGGGGAGCAAGGGCGCCGTGCTGCTGTAGCCGCCGCTCGCCTTCGCGGGAGCCGCCGGGGGAGCGGCAGTCGGCGTCGCGGCAGGAGCGGTTGGCGCTGCTGGCGCGGCTGCGCGCAGCTCCAGGGGGACTGCCGCCTTGGGCGCCGGCGGGACCTCAGCGCTGCGGCCGGCCATCAACTCGCGCACCTGCGTGCGGGTCAGCGGGCCGCGCAGATAGCTCATCGCCCAGCGAGTTTGAAAGATCACCGGCGCATCCTCGCGGACGTTGTGCAGCAGGAACACGCGATTCCCCAGTTTGCCGATCAGCTGCGCGAGCTCCGTGCGGTCGAGCGCCTGACCGGCCTCCGCCGACGCGCTTGTCAGGCCCTCGAGCAGGCGTTCCTTGTCCCGCTCGGCCTGTAGCCGCCCGATGAACCACGTCCCCGCGTTGGTCAGGCCCTTGTAATCCAGGTCAGCCGGATTTTGGGTCGTCAGCACCACCCCGACGCCAAAGGCGCGCGCTTGCTTCATCAGGGTCAGCAGCGGCTTTTTGCTGGGGGGATTGGAAATCGGCGGGAAGAAACCGAAGATCTCGTCCATGTAGAGCAGAGCGCGCAGGCTCGTCGTGCCCGGCTGCGTGCGGATCCAGGTGATGAGTTGGTTCAGCAGCATGGTGACGAAGAACATGCGCTCGGCGTCGCTCAGGTGCGCGATGTAGAAGATTGAGTGGCGCGTTTTGCCGTCCGGCGTGCTGAGGAGAGTGGGGATGTCCAGGGGTTGTCCCTGGAGCCAGCTCTGGAACGAGGGCGAGGCGATGATGTTGTTGAGCGTCATCGCCAGCTCGAAGCGCTCTTTCTGCGGGAAGAAGGTGTCCACGTCGAAGACGCCGAGTTGGCGGACGGGCGGGTTCTGGATGGCGAGGATGATCTTGGGCAAATCGAGGTTTTCGCCGTTCCGCCAGGCATGCTCGAAGATATTGGAGAGCAGAATGTGCTCCCGCGAGCGCACGGGGTCAGCATCTATGCCCACCAGCCCCAGGAGAGCGCTCACCGTCCCCTGAATGCGCTCCCGCAACACTTCGGCGTCGGTGTCCCAGCTGAGCGCCGGCGCGTCGAAGGAATGCAGGATCGAGATGGGCACCCCGGCGTCGCTGCCGGGCGTGTAGATGACGAAATCCGCCGCGTCGCGCAACATGCGGATCCGCTGCCCGTCCTGTCCCCACTCTGCCAGGCCCTTGCGCCATTGGGCAGCCTGCGCGGCGGCAAACTCTTCGACGCTCATGCCCTTTCGGCGCGCATCGTCCACATTGACCCAGGGCAAGAAGTCCTGCGGCAACAGGTCGGGAAAGGTCAGCAGCAGGTTGGTGATGTCGCCCTTGGGGTCAATGATCAGCGCCGGCACATGGTCAATGGCGGCCTCTTCCAGCAGGTCAATGCAGAGGCCGGTCTTGCCGCTCCC
>Ga0208825_1000278_pt1 | contig 52637 bp, 30 predicted proteins | sample AD_UKC113_MetaG_FD_184450 | JGI IMG/M metagenome (GOLD analysis project Ga0208825, IMG submission 184450) | Active sludge microbial communities of municipal wastewater-treating anaerobic digesters from Hong Kong - AD_UKC113_MetaG (SPAdes)... | ecosystem: Engineered > Bioreactor > Anaerobic >... | reverse complement strand
CTATTAAGTCATCAATTATGGATAAGGCTTTGCCAAAGGATGTTATATATTTTGGAGAGGTAGGTTTGACAGGAGAGGTTCGTGGTACTTGGGGAGTGGATTCGGTTATTACAGAAGCACAAAGAGCGGGATATTCGGAATTGGTTGTAGGAAGAATGAAAGTAGGTCCAACTAAAGATATTAAAGTGAGAAAAGTTTGGAAGATAACCTCAATATAATTGCAGAATATAGCCTAATGAAGTTTAAATTGATATAATTTCTTCATCACGAATCCACAAAGAATGTAACATTCAATGCTACTGGTTAGTTTCCGTAACATCGCTCTTTTTACAACGCAAGAATGTTGCTGTAATTACGAAATATGATTTATCCATTTTGTGGGCAATAAATATAGGCTTGACAATTACTAACACTAGAGGTATACTTATTCATAGTTCTTTACAAGTATGTGGATATCTCAGATTTTTCCCTTTGCCCGGGGTGTTATAAGCACAGCTGGACAAACGGAAAAGTCTAAGATATTTTGTCTGTTTTCTTCTCTGATATATAGAATATAGTGGAGAAGAAAGAAGACAGGGAAACATCTTGTATGTTCTTCGAGACTTTCTCTCGAACAATTGTGAGAAAGAAATCGGGGTCGGTTGGGGCAGTACCGATCCCTTCTTCTTTTTTCATATTAAATTTCAGAATTGACATTTATTTTTGATTTCAATATACTTCAAATGTTAGATATGGCATATTGCCCATAAATTTAATTCCCATAAGGAAAATGGTTAAAAAAGTTAAGACGATAAAGGAGTATGAAGCAATGACTCTTGCTGAACTTCGAACAGAGGCTCAGGCACTTGGTATAGAAAATTTCATGGAGCTTCCAAAGAGAGAATTAATCATAGAGATTTTGAAGAAATCTACTAATGATGAGGGTTTTGTCTTTGTAGAAGGTATTTTAGAAATAATGAAAGATAGCTCTCACGGAATATTAAGGACGGAAGATCTTCTTCCGAGTGATAATGATGTATATATCTCTGGATCACAGATACAAAAATTTAGTTTGAGAACTGGAGATCAAATTGCTGGTTATGCAAGACTTCCAAAAGACAAAGAAAAGTATCTTAGCCTATTAAGGGTGGATACTGTGTATGGAAGGCCTGCAGGAGATGCTGCTAAAAGACCAAATTTTAAGAAGCTTACACCAATATTTCCTAATAGGCAGATTAAATTAGAAACGAAACAAGATGTAATCTCTACAAGAATAATAGATTTGCTTGCACCAATAGGGTTTGGACAAAGATCTATGGTAGTTTCTCCACCTAAAGCTGGTAAAACTTGGCTGTTGAAAGATATCGCTGATGGAATAGCTACTAATTGTCCTGAAGCTAAGCTTATGGTCGTTCTAGTAGGAGAAAGACCAGAAGAAGTTACTGACATGAGAAGATTTGTAAGAGGGGAGGTTTACGCCTCTAACTTTGATGAACTTCCAGAGCAAAATTGTAAAGTGGCAGAAATGGCTTTGCAGAAAGCTATGAGAATGGTTGAGTGGGGAGATGATGTCATCATATTGATGGATAGTATCACAAGATTAGCTAGAGCTTACAATATTACTATGCCAACATCTGGGAAAACACTTTCAGGTGGATTTGATCCCGCAGCTTTGTATCCTCCTAAGAAATTTTTCGGTGCAGCAAGAAATTTTGAGGAAAATGGAAGTCTCACAATTATTGCTACGGCACTTGTTGATACTGGAAGTAGAATGGATGACCTTGTTTATGAGGAATTCAAAGGAACAGGGAATATGGAATTGCATCTTGATAGGAGTCTTGCAAACAAAAGGATATATCCTGCTATAGATGTTACAAATTCTGGGACAAGAAATGAGGAATTACTCTTAGGAAAAGATGTCTTGAATCAATCATGGAGGATTAGGAGGATGTTAGAAGTTTTAGATTCTACAGAAAATCCTACCGAAGTATTGATAGAAAGGCTTAAGAAGACTAAAAATAATGAGGAATTCCTTGCTACTCTCCACGAAGCTTAGAGAATTGGTATAATATATGGTCATATTATTTGGCCATCATTTTTATGCTCTCGGAAAATAAAAACAATTCACAAAACAAAAATATACCATGGTTAAGTTTTAAGGATCTTGGAATACCAGGAGAAGATTCTAACGGGCTACGATCAGAAGAGGGGTATCTTTTTGTGAATGACGATATTACTAGTAACTCAGTTATTAATGAATTGAAAAAAAAGATTCATTTGTTTTATGTCTCTCAAGCAGGAAAGAACAATGTAATTGAATTTTTCATGTCATTTGTACAGTATTGTTATCAGAGAACAAAGGTTGTACTGATACTTCTTTCTGTGATGGCTGATTTGCTGCTTAACCTTTTTAATGATGTAAAAGATTCATTTACTAAAAGTATGTTTTGGGGAAGAGGGAATTTTCTCAACTCTGCTTTAAAGGTTCTGTTTACTTCCGTTGTATTCATACTCACAATATCATATTTATATCGTAAGCCAGTTGTAACTAGTGCAAGCGCACAACAGATAGACAGAGTAGGAGTCTTTGAGACAGATGTTATGAGTGTATATTCAACTGCAAACACTCTTGTTCCTAAAAATAGAGCAAGAAGATCTGAGGATGAGTATATCGTAAAAGGAGGAGATACACTCAGCTCAATAGCTGCAAATTATGAGGGATTAACAGTTGAGTCTATACTCTGGGCTAATGATATGGATGAAAATAGCTACATAAAGCCGGGAGATAAATTGCTTATACCAAGAAGTAATGGTGTGCTGGTTACAGTAAAAAGTGGAGATACGATATATTCTCTTGCTAAAGAATATTCTGCTAGTGATCAGGCTATTGCAGATGCAAACTGGCTTGATTATCCTTTTGAGTTATCAATTGGACAACAGTTATTTATACCTGATGGGAAGAAGCCTACACCCGTCGCTACAACCACATATGTTAGTACTCCGTCATTCTATGTTGGTAATCAATACAAAACTATTTCTTCCTCATCAGTAGGAGATCCAAATGTTGGGAAATTCCTTATTTGGCCTGTTGAGGGGCATGCAGGAGCGATTTCTCAGTATTTCTCATATTATCATTTAGGTATGGATATTGCTTCTGGCGCACTTCCCAATGTAGTTGCAGCTGGTAGTGGTACAGTAATTTTTGCAGGATGTAGTGAATCATGTGCTCCTATGGGAAATACATATGGTGGGTCAGGTTATGCATGGTCAATACAGATTGATCATGGGAATGGATACTCAACTTGGTATGCACACTTAAAGAATATCTATGTAAGGTCAGGACAGGTAGTTTCTAGGGGTGAAGTCATAGGGCAGATGGGCTCTACTGGAAGATCTACAGGGCCTCATGTGCATTTTGAGGTACGAAGAGGCACTGCATATGGAACTCAGGTTAATCCGTTGTTATACTTATCCTTGTAATCTTGAGCAACTTGCGTGAATACAGTCTCGGGCTTATAGTTTAGTTGGTAAAACATCTCATTCGCATTGAGAAGACCGCCGGTTCGAGTCCGGCTAAGTCCATGATTTAATATCACAGGGTAAGAAGTTTAAACATTCACAATTTTGTTTGACATTGTTGTTCCACGAAACATAGAAATCGTGGTCTTTCAATACTTTCTCTTTTGGTATACAATACTTCAATTAAACTTTTGTGTTTTAATATAGTGAAATATATATACAAACCAGAAGAATTTGAGAAAAAATGGCAGGATAAATGGTTTGAAGACCTGTCGTATCAAGCAAAAGACTTTGATACTAAAAGAGAAAAGTACTATTTGTTGGTAGAGTTCCCATATCCATCTGGTGATAGTATGCATATGGGGCATGTTCGAAACTACTCAATGATGGACTGTGTGGCTAGATTAAGGAGAATGAAAGGTCAAAATGTTTTGTATCCCATAGGTTATGATTCTTTTGGACTACCTACAGAAAACTACGCTATAAAGGTAAAGCGTCCCCCTCAGGATATTACAAAAGAAAATATTAGCGTATTTAGAAGGCAATTAAAAAGCCTGGGGCTTTCTTTTGACTGGGATAGAGAAATTGATACCTCTGATCCTAGCTATTACAAATGGACTCAATGGCTTTTTCTGAAGCTTTTTGAAAAGGGCTTAGCTTACAAAACGAAGATGCCTATAAACTGGTGTCCTAAGTGTAAGGTAGGTTGTGCTAATGAGGAGGTTGTAGATGGCAAACACGAAAGATGTGGAGCAGAAGTTGAAAAAAGAGATATAAATCAATGGGTTCTTAAGATTACAGAGTATGCAGATAGATTGGATAGTGATTTAGATAAGGTAGAATATGAAGAAAGTGTAAAAGTTAGGCAAAGGAATTGGATTGGGAGAAAGGAATGGTATGATATCAACTATCCAGTAGAGGGTACTAATGAAAGTTTGACAATATCAACAACAAGACCAGATACTCAATTTGGAGCATCTTTTGTTGTTATCGCACCTGATGGAGAAATCGTTTCCAAACTTATGAAATATATCCCCAAGAAATATCAGGAAGAAGTGGCAAAATACATAGATACAAGTAGCAAGAAAAGTGATCTTGAGAGAATATCAGAAGGTAGAGAGAAGACTGGTGTATTTACAGGGTTATATTGCCTAAATAGCATATCGAAGGAGAGACTGCCAATATATCTGGCGGATTTTGTCCTATCAAATGTTGGCACAGGAGTTGTAGTAGGAGTGCCTGCTCATGATAGGCGGGATTTTGAATTTGCACAGAAGTTTAATCTCCCTGTAAAAAGAGTCATAGAAGGAGAGAATGGTGATAGATCTGATATCAAGAATGAGGACCAAGTGTATGAGGGATACGGTATTGTATTCAATTCAGATTTTCTTAATGGAATGCATAGTGAGGAAGCTATGTTGAGAATTGAGCAATATCTAAATGAAAAGTCTATTGGAAAAAAGACAGTAAGATACCATCTTAGAGATTGGATTTTTTCAAGACAGCATTATTGGGGAGAGCCAATTCCAATAATTCATTGTCCGAAATGTGGAATGGTTCCTCTTTCTGAAAAAGATTTGCCATTAGAACTTCCAAAAGTAGAGCACTATGAACCAACTGATACGGGAGAATCTCCTCTTGCAAGTATTTCTGATTGGGTTAATGTTAAATGTCCAAAATGTGGAGGAGATGCGAAGAGGGAAACGGATACAATGCCAAATTGGGCAGGGTCTAGTTGGTACTATTTGAGATATACAGACCCCAAAAATGATGAGAAGTTTGCAGATTTTGAGAAAATGAAATATTGGCTTCCAGTAGATCATTATGAAGGAGGAGCAGAACATGTTACATTGCATCTTCTGTATTCAAGATTTTGGCACAAGGTATTCTATGACTTGGGACTTGTCCCCACAGAAGAACCGTATATGCACAGAACAATCCATGGTATGGTTCTTGGGGAAGGAGGAGTAAAGATGTCAAAATCCCTTGGTAATGTAATTTCTCCAGATAGGTTAATTAAGGAGTATGGTGCTGATGTGACAAGAGCATATATGATGTTTATGGGTCCATATGAGGCGGATGTTGTATGGAATGAGAAAACCATAAATGGGATTAAGAGGTTTACTGCTAAATATTACGATTTCCTTTTGAGTAAATGGGAAATTGATGAAACTAGCAGTCAATCCGAGAAGGTGCAAAGAGCGATAGAAAAACTTGCTAAAAGGATAGAAAAGAATATCCTGACATTCCGATTTAACACTGCTGTCTCCGCACTTATGGAGTTTTACAATGAATTTAGAGAGGATCAGTTTACACATGATGACATAGAAAGGCTCATAGTTATACTTGCCCCCATCTTCCCGCATATGTCAGAGGAGATTTGGTCCAAAACAGGACATGTATATAGTGTGCATATGCAAAAATGGCCGGAGATTGACGATGCTGTACTCTGTGAGGAGCTTGTTGAAATCCCAGTTCAGATAAATGGAAAAATTCGAGGAAAGATACAAGTAAATATCAATGAAACGGAAGAAGAAGTCAAAGAAAAAGTTTTGACATCTGATAGGATAAGTCCTGTAGTGGGAGGCAGGGAAATAAAGAAATTCCTCTATGTCAAAGGAAAGATTGTTAGCATAGTAGTTTAAGCAATTGTATATTGTCAAAAAGGAGACTGCTAAAATGTATAGATAATCTCATAGCATTTTCGGCAGTAAATTAGTGGGAAAATCTTTGACACAACTTAATAAATTCACATATACTGTATAGATAGACATTACCGTCCTTGTCCTGTTGTGTCTCGTGTCTGGATAACTAAAGCAATATGAGTAAAATAGACTGCCTAAAACTAATAACCGTAAGGATTACAACAATAATCTCATGCGTATTTTTGCTGACAATAACCATAGGAGAAATGGCATATGGAGCAGGAACAGACACGATTAATGTAGAGGGGAAAATAGTGAGGAACGATGCAGGCCATGAGGGAATGAATGTAGTAACAGGTTCTCCTGCGTGTGTAGTAACAGGGAATTCAAATGATACATGTGACTTTAGAGTAAGATATTACTCCAGTTCAACAGGAGGGACATTGTATCTAACAGAGACATTTCAGAACATAGAGATAGGTCAATACAATGGAGGTTTTAATATCTCATTGGGGAGTGGAGCAACAACAGCAGGAACATACAGTAACCTGAGTGGAATGGTAAAGGGAGAAGATACGATATACATGGAGATATCATTTTCTCCAGCAGGAGACGAAACATACACGGAGATATTCGGCAGAATGCCACTTCAATCATCAGCATATGCCATAAAGTCGAAGTATTCATCAGGAGCGAGTAGTGCATTTCAATTTGCTCAATCATCAGATCCATCAGGATATACCAATCCAGTAGCAGGAATGGTTTACTTTGATACTACAACGAATACATTGAAGATATATAACGGAAGTAGTTGGGAGAAGATATCGAGTGGAGCAGCAGGGACGTCCTTGTGGAGTGATGGAGGAACATATACATATCTGACGGATACCGCAGATAGTTTTTCATTAGGATCATCAAGCTATACACCGATAGGAACGAAGAGCTATGCGGATTACATATTGGGATTAACAAGTAATCCGGTATTTTCTTTTGATATGCCAATGGATAGATTAAGTGTGTGGGGAGACAAGAAGCAGACAGGTCTAACAGTACTTAGTAGTTATGGATCTTCAGATTCATGGCCATTGGTAACATTTCAGTCAACATCAGCAAATTTTGGGTCAGCGGTATTGAATGTGGTACAGGGAGGAACAGGAAAGATAGCGACATTCTACAAGGGAAGTACGGAGGCATTTACATTTGGAAGTGATCAGACATTTTTGATAGGTCAGAGGACGGGAGTACCATCGAGTACAAGTGATAGGCTTTACAATGTAGGAGGAGTGTTGTATTGGAATGGGTCATCGATATGTACATTAGCAAGTGGATGTGGAGTGACATCGTTGTGGAGTGATGCAGGGACATATACATATTTGAATAGTACGAGTGATAACTTGGTATTAGGAGGGAATAGTTTAGCAACGGCGAAGTTTTTCTTTGATGTGACGAATGGGAGATTGGGAATTGGGACGAGTAGTCCTACTGCAAAATTGGATATAGCTGGAGATAATTCGATTATAAAAAATACATTTGGAGACCTGACCATAATGCCGGCAGAGAGTCTAGTAGTGAGGGCGAATGATACTAATCCAGATAATTTGCAGGAGTGGCAGAATTCGGTAGGAGCAGTATTGGCATTAATAAACAGTAGTGGTTATGCAAGTTTCGGAGGAGGAGGTACAGGAAATTCGGTATTGTCTTTGGGAGGGAATACAGGAATGGTATCACAGATAAACCTAGAGAGTTCAGGGAATGTAGATGTGTTGAATCCAACAGATGGAGATTTGTGGTGGAATGGAACAGAGTTGTACTTTTTTGATGGAGATAGGAATACGAATTTGTTAACAGGAGGTAAGGAGGAATACATAGTATATGGATTAGTGAGTGATAACAACTATTTGTCATTAAGTCATAATCAGAATACATATGCAATGGAAGCACAGGGTTATGTGTGTGTAGGAGGAGAAGAGGATGCTAATTGTACAGGAGGACAATGGAAGAATATTAGTGAATGGGGGAAGGTAATAACAGATACAGGATATTTGGATTGGTATACAGCAGATAAGATGTCGAGCAACGTTAATGTGAATACAGGAGATATACAGTTGGGGAGTAATAAGTCATATGGGATATATACATCAGAACCAATAAGGACGACAGGAGCAAAGAAGTATGGAGATATATCATGGACAGAGGATTTAGGAAGTACAGGTAAGATATCAGTATTAACAAGGAGTGGTACACCAGAGCAAAGATACGAGTATATGACAGATTCTTTAGTATATTCACAGGAGTTATCACCAGATGGTAAAACATTGTACATAGGGGGAGAATTTCGTAATATCTATGAGAAAAACTATGGAACAGCTATCCCCATAGATATAACCACAGGAGAACCGGTGGAAGGAAACTGTCCCAATAAAATGGGAGGGGATGTATATGCTTCAATTTCAGATGGTAATGGAGGGTGGTATCTAAGTGGTGCTGGTATTGGGGTAGAAACGGTTAGTGGTATTCACAACTATTATGATTTGATCCACATAAGGGAAGACTGTAGTCTTGATCCAGACTTTGGGTTTGATACTGGACTTTATATATATTCCCTTTATCTCAAAGATAATGTACTTTATGTAGGTGGGGATTTTACAAGTATAGGTGGTCAAAGTAGAAACAGGTTGGCAGCGATTGATTTAGCAACGAACTCTGTAACGAGTTTTAATCCTAATGTTGATGGTACCATTCGAACTATGGTTATGAGTGATAATATTTTGTATATAGGGGGCTCTTTTACAAGTGTAGGAGGACAGGCTAGAAGTAAATTAGCAGGAATAGATATAACTACGGGTTTAGTAACAAACTTCAGTGCAGATGCAAATGATGTAGTGTATGCTCTTCAGATTAGGAACAACATTCTTTATGTAGGAGGTTCTTTTACTAGTATAGGCGGTCAGAGTAGAAATAGATTGGCAGGGATAGATTTAACAACTGGCTCAGTAACAAGTTTTAATCCAAATGCGAACAATACAGTTAGGGCAATGATTTTAAGAGATAATATCCTCTTTTTAGGGGGAGAATTCACTAATGCCGGAGGGCAAACAAGGAATAAGGCTGCAGCAATAGATGTAAATACTGGTGTTGCAACGAATTTTAATCCGAACATTAGTGGTACTACATATGCCTTAGCTATAGGGGATGGGATAGTCTTTCTAGGAGGTGCTTTCTCATCTGTGGGTGGGAAACTTAGATCGGCCCTCGCTGCAGTTGATATGGTATCAGGTGCAGTGACAGACTTTGTAGCAAACTTTAATAGGACAGTATGGACATTGCAATTGACTGGAAACATCTTGTATGTAGGAGGAATTTTCCATAGCACAACTAATGATACAGGAAGAACTAGGGTTGGAGCAATAGATACCGAAACAGGTCTAGCGACAAGCTTTAATCCAAATGCTAATGGTACAGTCTGGGGAATGGTTTTAAGAGATAATGTCCTCTTTCTAAGAGGGGATTTCACCAATGTCGGAGGACAGACAAGGAATAGAATAGCAGCTGTAGATACTACAACAGGTTTAGCCACAAGTTTTAATCCAAATGTGAATGGAACAGTAAATGCAATGTTACTATCAGGAAATATCCTTTATGTGGGAGGTAGTTTTACGAGTATAGGAGGACAGAGTAGAAATAGGTTAGCAGCGATAGATATAACGACAGGGTTAGTGACAGGGTTTAATGCTAATGTAAATGGTCCAGTATTTAGCTTAAAAATAAATGGTGGAACTTTGTATGTAGGGGGAGATTTTACTACAATAGGAGGGCAGACAAGGAACAAGATAGGGGCAGTAGATGCAACCAGTGGGGCTGTAACAGATTTTAATCCAAATGCAAATGGTATAGTGCGAGCATTAGAGGTAGGTGATAATGTTTTGTATGTAGGAGGGGAATTCACAAGTGTTGGAGGACAAACAAGGAATAGGATTGCTGTTGTAGATATGGCTACAGGATTAGCAACAAGCGTTGATTTGAATGCAAACAATATAGTAAGAGTATTACTACTGAAGGATACAACTCTTTACATTGGAGGAGATTTTACTACAATAGGAGGTCAGACAAGAAATAAAGTAGCTACTATGGACACAACAACAGGAGGGATAACAAGCTTTAATCCTAGTGTGTATGCTAATGGTATATTCTCTTTGCTATTGTATGGCAATGCACTCTATCTTGGTGGAGATATATGGTCTGTAGGTAGTACAAGAGCTGATTTCCTTGCCCCAATCGATATCACCACCTCTAAGGTATTGGTGAAGAGACCTGAGCAATGGAGTACATGGTCAGAAGGAAGTATCATCAAGAACCTAAATAATGCTAATGATCATACTACATGGGTAGGTAATGGAGCTACAGTATCAGATGGTACTGTGACAAGAAGTGTAAAGTACTTCGAAGATGAGAATGAGAGTGTAGCAGGCAACACAACTAAGGTAGTATCAACATCCTCAGGACAATATGTTCAATCAATAATTTCGTCGTCTGATCTTTCTAATTACGATTACATAAGTATGTGGGTGTACTCAAATCAGGTAGGTACAAGCCTTAGAGTAAGCATAGGAGAAGATACTAGTAATCTAAAGAACAAGGATATAGTGATAGATGTAGCTAACACATGGCAGAAAATATATTGGGACATATCAGGTATACCAATGTCCGAAAAAGATGGAATTACAACACTGAGAGTAACCAATCTCTCGAGTAGTAACACCTTCTATATAGATAATATATCAGCAGAGAAACTTCCTTCAAACAGCGAAGGCTATGAGATACAAAGTCCGGGAGATGATTACATACAATACAGGGTAATCTTCACAAATACAGATGGAATTTCTCAACCAAAGGTGTCAGACATCTCCCTAGAGTACAATACAGACTATGGTTTAGAATACACAGATAGCAACACCATAAAGATGTATAATGGTAGCGGAAGTAGTCAATATTTAAAAATCAAAGCAACAAAAGGAGACACACAGTTTGTATCCAACATACCAGACAAAGGAGATGCCATAGCATTCTCATTCAATACAACAAATAGCATTATAAATGAGAACACAAAACTATTCTCAGTAAACAATTCAGGAACAGAAAAGATGTACATAGACGCATATGGTAATGTATATATCACAGGAGAAGTGATATCAGGAGGAGCACAATACTTAAAATTCTCTCCGACATATGCACAGACAGATGGTCTATCAGAAAGCAATAGCATATGGATAAACAAGACAAGTACCGGAGGAAACTTAGTGAAATTACAAAACAACTCAACAGACATGTTTGTAGTAAACAGTACAGGAGATGTATTGACACATGGTACAGTAGAGATAGAAGGAGGAGTATTAAAACTGGGAGACAATGGTAATATTCGATTTAACAGTGTGAGTGAAGAGGTAGAGATAAGCAAAGATGGAGGAAGTACATGGGTAAAGGTAGGAGGAAACAGCGGGAAGATTGTAATCTCAGCAGAATATGCAGGAGCGGTGTTAAGTGAAGATGGTACGGATAATATAGGGAATATGACATCGGACAACACAGGATCAACAGATAACTCAATGAACTATTACGAATGGACCAGTAGTGAAAGTACTCTAAATGACTATGATATAAGGGTAAGAATGGCTCTCCCATCAGATTTTGAAAGTTGGGGAAGTGGTGGAGTAACAGTACACTATGCTACAGAATCAGTATCAGCGACGAGCAACAAACTGAGTTTGTATATATTTGAGCAAAGCAAAACAACAGTAGATGCTCAGCAGGAAAACTTAGTATCCACCACTGCTGGAGTATGGGCAACATCAAAATTAAATGGAAGTGATCTGAATGAATGCACAGGTAGTGGAACACAGTGTATTTTAGACATTAAAGTATTCTCATCTTTGGATAACTATGTGAGGGTGGGAGACATAGTTTTAGAATATGTCCGCACATTGTAGCAGAAATGTTTTCTTTAAGATAAAAAGCAACTAAATTAGCAGGTAATACATACCATCGCCAATATGGGGAAGAAAAGCTTTATATAGTCATGATTCTAAGCTTTGTAATTATAAAACTACAGATAGCTTTAGCTAATAGATACGAAGTGAATCCCATAGTTGGCCAGATACATCTATTCCAAAATCTCGCATATATCTTAAACCTCTGTACATCGGTATTTTCTACCTATTAATACAGCTCAATAAAATTCTACAATACTGTCTGTAATCTCATAACCTTTTGGATAGGAAATCAGCAGGAAAATCTTTGACACATTTGAATAAATTCACATATACTGTATAGATAGACATTACTGTCCTTGTTCTGTTGTGTCTCGTGTTTGGACAACTAAAACAATATGAGTAAAACTGACTGCCTAAAACTAATAACCGTAAGGATTACAACAATAATCTCATGCGTATTCTTGCTGACAATAACCATGGGAGAAATGACATATGGGGCAGGAACAGACACAATTAATGTAGAGGGGAAGATAGTGAGGAATGATGCAGGCCATGAAGGAATGAATGTAGTAACAGGTTCTCCAGCATGTGTGGTAACAGGAAATTCAAATGACACCTGTGACTTTAGAGTAAGATATTACTCTAGTGCAACAGGAGGAACTTTGTATCTCACCGAGACATTTCAGAACATAGAGATAGGTCAATACAACGGAGGTTTCAATATCTCACTTGGGAGTGGAACAACGACGGCAGGTACATACAGTAATCTGAGTGGGATGGTAAAGGGAGAGGATGTGATATATATGGAAATATCATTTTCTCCAGCAGGAGACGGAACATACACAGAGACATTTGGAAGAATGCCACTTCAGTCATCAGCATATGCCATAAAGTCGAAGTATTCATCAGGAGCGAGTAGTGCATTTCAATTTGCACAATCATCAGATCCATCAGGATATACCAATCCAGTAGCAGGAATGGTTTACTTTGATACTACAACGAATACATTAAAGATATATAACGGAAGTAGTTGGGAGAAGATATCGAGTGGAGCAGCAGGGACATCCTTGTGGAGTGATGGAGGAACATATACATATCTGACAGATACAGCAGATAGTTTTTCATTGGGATCATCAAGTTATACACCGATAGGGACAAAGAGTTATGCGGATTACATATTGGGATTAACGAGTAATCCGGTATTTTCTTTTGATATGCCAACGGATAGATTAAGTGTGTGGGGAGACAAGGAGCAAACAGGTCTGACAGTACTTAGTGGTTATGACTCTACAGATTCATGGCCATTGGTAACATTTCAATCAACATCAGCAAATTTTGGGTCAGCGGTATTGAATGTTGTACAGGGAGGAACAGGAAAGATAGCGACGTTTTACAAGGGAAGTACAGAGGCATTTACATTTGGAAGTGATCAGACATTTTTGATAGGTCAGAGGACAGGAGTCCCATCGAGTACAAGTGATAGGCTTTACAATGTAGGAGGAGTGTTGTATTGGAATGGGTCATCGATATGTACATTAGCAAGTGGTTGTGGAGTTACATCATTATGGAGTGATGCAGATACATATACATACTTGAATAGTACGAGTGATAACTTGGTATTAGGAGGAAATAGTTTAGCAACAGCGAAGTTTTTCTTTGATGTGACGAATGGGAGATTGGGAATCGGAACGAGTAGTCCTACTGCAAGAGTAGATATCAGAACTGATAGTCCAACTATAGGGAATGGTGTAGGTGATTTAACGATAATTGCTGTTGGGAAGTTTGTAGTGAAGGCTAGCGATGTAAATCCGGATAATTTGCAGGAGTGGCAGAATTCGGTAGGAGCTGTATTGGCATTGATAAACGGTAGTGGTTATGCAAGTTTCGGAGGAGGAGGTACAGGAAATTCGGTGTTGTCTTTGGGAGGGAATACAGGAATGATATCTCAGATAAACCTAGAGAGTTCAGGAAGCATAGATGTATTGAATCCAACAGATGGAGATTTGTGGTGGAATGGAACAGAGTTGTACTTTTTTGATGGAGATAGGAATACGAATTTGTTAACAGGAGGTAAGGAGGAATACATAGTATATGGATTAGTGAGTGATGACAACTATTTGTCATTAAGTCATAATCAGAATACATATGCAATGGAGGCATATGGTTATGTATGTGTAGGAGGAGAAGAGGATGGTAATTGTACAGGAGGGCAATGGAAGGATATTAGTGAGCTGGGTAAAATCACGGATACAGGATATTTGGATTGGTATACAGCAGATAAGATATCGAGCAATGTTAATGTGAATACAGGAGATATACAGTTGGGGAGTAATAAGTCATATGGTATATATACATCAGAACCAATAAAAACAACAGGAGCAAAGAAGTATGGAGATGTATCTTGGACAGAGGATTTAGGAAGCACAGGTAAGATATCGGTATTAACAAGGAGTGGTACACCAGAGCAAAGATATGAGTATATGACAGATTCTTTAGTATATTCACAGGAGTTATCACCAGATGGGAAAACCTTATATATAGGGGGACATTTTACCAATATCTATGAGAAAAACTATGGAGGGGCTATCCCTATAGATATAACCACAGGAGAACCAGTGGAAGGAAACTGTCCCTATGGAATTGGAGGGGGTATGCAGGCTTTAATTTCAGATGGCAATGGAGGGTGGTATCTGGGTGGTATTGATATTGGCATAGAAACAGTCAGTGGTATTCACAAGAGTGATGATTTGATCCATATAAGGGAAGATTGCAGTCTTGATCCAGACTTTAAGTTTGGCGTCGGTGGTGATGGGTCCTCTATATACTCTTTGTATCTCAAAGAGAATATACTCTATGTAGGAGGTTATTTTACCAGCATAGGAGGACAGAGTAGAAATATGCTGGCAGCGATTGATTTAACAACAAACTCTGTAACTAGTTTTAATCCTAATGTTAGTTATTTCATTCAAGTTATGACTATGAGTGATAATATTCTATATATAGGGGGCTCTTTTACAATTGTAGGAGGACAGACTCGGAATAGATTGGCAGGGATAGATATAACTACGGGCTTAGTAACAAGTTTTAATCCAAATGCGAATGGTACAGTGTATGCTCTTCAGATTAGGAATAATATCCTTTATGTAGGAGGTTATTTTACCACGATAGGAGGACAAAGTAGAAATAGGTTAGCAGGGATAGATTTAACAACTGGCTTAGTAACAAGTTTTAATCCAGATGCGAATAATACAGTCTTGGTAATGGCTTTTAAAGATAATATTCTATATTTAGGAGGAGATTTTACTACAATAGGAGGTCAAACTAGAAATAAGGCTGCGGCTATAGATGTAGGTACTGGTGCAATAACGGATTTTAATCCCAACTGTAGTGGGGGCGTAAACGATTTAGTGATAGGGGAAGATACAATCTTCTTAGGTGGTTATTTTACAGCAGTTGGTGGGGTGCCTAGGGGACATCTTGCTGCAGTCAGTATAGTATCAGGAGCAGTGACAGACCTTGTAGCAAACTTTAGTGAGACAGTATGGACATTGCAATTGACTGGAAATATCTTGTATGTAGGAGGAGAGTTCCATAGCACAAGTAATGATACAGGAAGAAATAGGATTGGAGCGATAGATACCGAAACAGGCTTAGCAACAAGTTTTAATCCGAATGCAAATAATATAGTCAGATCAACGATTTTAAAAGATAACATTCTGTATGTAGGTGGTCAATTTACAAGCATAGGAGGTCAAGCAAGGAATAGAATTGCTGCTGTAGATACTACAACGGGCTTAGCAACAAGTTTTGATCCAAATGCAAATGGCTCTATATATGTGATGTTACTATCAGGAAATATCCTTTACGTGGCAGGTAATTTTACGAGTATAGGAGGACAGAGTAGAAATAGATTAGCAGCTATAGATATAACGACAGGGCTAGTAACAAGTTTTAATCCAAATGCAAATAATGCAGTCTGGACAATGATTTTAAAAGATAATATTCTATATGTAGGAGGAGATTTTACTACAGTGGGAGGTCAGACAAGGAACTACATAGGGGCAATAGATACAACTACTGGGGCTGTAACAGATTTTAATCCAAATGCAAATGGTAAAGTGGCTGCATTAGAGGTAGGTGATAATGTTTTGTATGTAGGAGGTCAATTTACAAACATAGGAGGTCAGACAAGGAACTACATAGGGGCAATAGATACAACTACTGGGACTGTAACAGATTTTAATCCAGATGCAGATTGGATAGTGCAAGCACTGGAGGTAGGTGATAATGTTTTGTATGTAGGAGGAGAATTCACAAATATAGGAGGTCTAGCTAGAGAGAAATTAGTAGCAATAGATACAACGACAGGCTTAGTAACAGGTTTCAATCCTAGTGCAGAAGGAGCCGATGTATACTCTTTGTTATCGTATGGCAATGTACTCTATGTTAGTGGAGTTTTATGGAGTGTAGGCGGTGCATATGTTAATTATCTTGCCCCAATCGATATCACCACCTCTAAGATATTGGTGAAGAGACCTGAGCAATGGAGTACATGGTCTGGAGGAAGTATCATCAAGAACCTAAATAATGCTAATGACCATACAACATGGGTAGGTAGTGGAGCTACAGTATCAGATGGTACAGTAACAAGGAGTGTAAAGTACTTCGAAGATGAGAATGAGAGTGTAGCAGGCAACACAACTAAGGTAGTATCAACATCTTCAGGACAATATGTTCAATCAATAATTTCGTCATCAGATCTTTCTAATTACGATTATATAAGCATGTGGGTATACTCAAATCAAGTAGGTACAAGCCTTAGAGTAAGCATAGGAGAAGATACTAGTAATCTAAAGAACAAAGACATAGTGATAGATGTAGCTAACACATGGCAGAAAATATATTGGGACATATCAGGAATACTAATGTCCGAAAAAGATGGAATTACGACACTCCGAGTAACCAATCTCTCGAGTAGTAGTAACACCTTCTACATAGACAATATATCAGCAGAGAAACTACCTTCAAACAGCGAAGGCTATGAGATACAAAGTCCGGGAGATGATTACATACAATACAGAGTAATCTTCACAAATACAGATGGAATCTCTCAACCAAAGGTAGAAGACATCTCCTTAGAGTACCTAGGGGACAATACAGACTATGGCTTGGAATACACAGATAGCAACACCATAAAGATGTACAATGGTAGTGGAAGTAACCAATACTTAAAAATCAAAGCAACAAAAGGAGACACACAATTTGTATCCAACATACCAGACAAAGGAGATGCCATAGCATTCTCATTTAATACAACAAACAACATTATAAATGAAAACACAAAACTATTCTCAGTAAACAATTCAGGAACAGAAAAGATGTACATAGATGCATATGGGAATGTATATATCACAGGAGAAGTAATCTCAGGAGGAACACAATACTTAAAATTCTCTCCAACATATGCTCAGACAGATGGTCTATCAGCAAGCAATAGTATATGGATAAACAAGACAAGTACAGGAGGTAACCTAGTGAAATTACAAAACAACTCAGCAGACATGTTTGTAGTAAACAGTACAGGAGATGTATCGGCACATGGGACAGTAGAGGTAGTAGGAGGCACATTAAAACTAGGAGAGAATGGTAATGTCCGATTTAATAGTGCGAGTGAGGAGGTAGAGATAAGCAAAGATGGAGGAAGTACATGGGTAAAGGTAGGGGGAAACAGCGGGAAGATTGTAATCTCAGCTGAATATGATGGTGCAGTATTCAAAAAAGATGGTACAAATAATTCAGGTAGTATGACATCGGACAACACAGGATCAACTAATAACTCAATGAATTATTACGAATGGAATAGCAGTGAAAGTACTCTAAATGATATTAATATCAAGGTTAGATTCACTCTTCCATCAGATTTTGGAAGCTGGGGAAATGGTGGAATAACAGTACATTATGCTACAGAGTCAGTATCAGCATTAGATAACAATATAGGCCTATATTTATACAGACAAGGAGTCGCAACTGCTGATTCTCAGAGAGAAAACCTCATCTCGACAAGTACAGGGGTATGGAATACAAGTTTACTTCCTGCAAGTGAAATAAACGAATGTACAGGTAGTGGTACCACATGCATATTGGATATCAAATTATCATCTCTATCCAATAACTATGTAAGAGTTGGGAACATAGTTTTAGAGTATGTCCGAATGTTGTAAAACGCTTAATTTATGTAGTACTATGAAGTTAGATAATACATACAAGAAATGCCAAAGAAAAAGATAAAAAAACTAAAGAAGAATATAACTAAAATGCTTTTGGCAAGGAGAAAGGAGCTACTATTATTGCTTACAGTCGCTTTTCTCATTTCCCTATCTCTTGGTATATACCTCATTAACAGGCCTAAGCCTAATGGGGATATAATTCTTCAAAGTACAGGAAGTGAGAGTATTTTTACGAATAAAAACCCAGAATTTAATGTAGAGTTTGGCAAAAGAGGAGAACCACATGAACAGTGGGTAAGATTCGAAGCAAAAGGTAGTGCAAAAAATCCATTCAAGGAAGAAGAAGAGAATGTGTGGAACAAGATATTGAATGCAGTTAAACCTAAGAAAAGTCTTGGAGTAGAGATGTCTTTAAGTGGTGTGGAACTATCACAGATTGAAAATATTTCAGATGACCAAAAAGTAGAAAAGTTGAAATCAGTTGCGGAAGTTTTAGGAACAGATACGGTAGAAACGAGCACAGAGCTAGTAGATTTGGGAAGGACTATATGGAATGGAGAGGAGGAAGATGTATCAAGGAAGACAATAGTGAATAGGGATGTGGTAAAGGGGGTGGATTTGATATATCAGATAATAGATGGAGTAGGATTAAAAGAGGAGATAGTTATAAAGAACTTAGAGGAATATACCTCAGAATGTGGAGAAGATGTAAATGATTGTGCTATACCTTTGAACGAGTTTGTATTCGATTTGAAATTGGATGAGGGGGTTACACTAAAGAAGGGCTGGTATAACATAGAAAATAGTAGTACAGAAACATACTATTTTGAAGATGAGGAAGGTAATTACATAGCACATTTCTTACCGAGTTTTGCAATCGATGGAGGAGGAGAGAAGACATCGAATGTGAAGATGGATGTAGAAGAAGTGGGAGAGAGAGAGTACAAGATAAAGGTGGTAGTGGACATAGAGTGGTTGTTATCGGAGGATAGGGTTTTTCCAGTAAGCATAGATCCCAGTATTGTACATAATAGCGAGAGTAATTTTGATACAGGGATTTACAATGGAATAGAGTATTCAAACGCAGCAGGAGGAATGGAGCTATTAGGAGTAGATAGGGTAGGAGTTGATTCTAATACAGTGGGGTATTGGAGTTTTGATAAGGATGGTAGAGATGAAAGTGGAAATGGGAATAATATGATAACAACACTATATGGAATACAGTATGGAATACAGGATAGCAATCTTACATTTATATTGAATCAATACAATGGAGTGTCAGATCCATCGGAGATAGATATTACATGTCCTATTGGAGATGCGAATTGTTTTATATATGATATGGCAGGGAATAGGCTGCCAACACCAACAATAAACTATGGTATAGCGGTAACAGATGGAGAAACAGGAAGTGGATATATAATGTATTCTCCATCATTATCTGCTCAGGGGATAACGAGTACAGAGGGTTCTAATCATACAAATCATTTCATAGCAGTGAAGTATACAGGGAGTACATGGCAATACAATAATGATAGTGTATGGGTGGATTTTACCCCAACATCTAACAATATACTTGTTGCAGAGATTACATTCTTTACATCGATAAATATGTTAGATATATGGCCTGGACATACTGAAGGAAGAATGAATGATGGATATGAGTTTGATGGCGTCGATGATTATGTAAAGACAAATAGCCTGAGTGGATTAAGTACAGGAACACCAGTACATACAATAGAAGCGTGGATAAAGCCTGGAGTGTTTAATTCTTCAGGAGTAAAACAATGGCTGTTGTTGTTGGGCGGAGCATCTGGTGGGAATATTGATTGGACATACAATAGAGATGGAAAAATAAATGTAGGAGTATGGGATGGAGTTCAATGTGGGATTCCAGTAACAATGGAAGAGTGGTCATATATATCAGTATCATATGATGGTACGACCTTCAAATGTTACAAAAATGGAGAATTCTTTGGAAATGCGTCTGGAGGAACATCCCTATTTAATTTAACATCCACCGTACTAACATTAGGAAAATCAGCACTCAGTGGAGAAGCATATTTTAATGGAAGTATAGATGAGGTTAAGATATCTAAAGTGGCTAGAAGTGCAGAAGAAATATATATATCATATTTGCAGAGTAAGGAGAAATTTTCAGGGGAATATGTCTCTTCAGTATTCGATTCAGATGTGGGTGTGTCTTCTGCTAGCGTATCAGGAATAGTATCTGGTATTAGTACAGGGAATGGAGAGATACCATATAGTACAACAGGATTGGTAGCTCAATGGAATTTTAATGAAACAAGTGGAACTATAGCGAATAGTGGAGGGAGTTGTGGAAGTACATGTAATGGGACTCTTACTAATTTTGCAGATACAAGTGGACAAGATAAAGTAGTAAGTAGTGGATGGACATATAACAATAGACGATGGGGTAATGGAGCTTTGATGTTTGATGGTACAAATGATAGTGTACTAGTACCAAATAACTCATCTATAGCTATAGGTGGTGCTATAAGCATAGAAGTATGGATTAAGCCTTCATCATATAATGTCAATAACTATAATCACATTGTTGATAAAGATGGGAATTATAGTTTGAGTATATATAATGGTAAACTTGGTTTTTTTGTAAATAATTTCACAGGATGGTGGTATCCGGATATTCCAGTATCATTAGGTGAATGGTCTCATGTTGTAGTTAGTTTTGTAGGGGGAGTTAGGAGGATGTATGTGAATGGGGTTCTGGTTGCAGAAATGCAAGATCCATATACAACATTCTATAGTACTTCTGCAACTTTCTCCATAGGGAGTCGTCAAGATGGTACGTTGAGATTTATAGGGACTATGGATACTGTTCGAGTATATAACAGGGCATTGAGTGCATCGGAAGTATCATCAAACTATAATTCAAATTCTGTAAAGTATTTTGTAAGAGGAGGTGACAGTGCTAATTCTAATGATGGGACATGGAGTGAATGGAATGATAGTACAAATATGGAAAGTACAGTAAAATCGTTTGATAATAAGTATTTATATGATGAGAAAGAGTATGGATTAGTATCTTATTGGACAATGGATGAGGATAATGGAAATACAGTAGTAGATGCAAGAGGGCTAAATAATGGTACAGCCACAGGAACAACAGTAGTAGATGGGAAATATGGTAAAGGAAGGAGTTTTGATGGAGTAGATGACTATATAGCATTACCATCAGGTTTTAGTGATTTTACGAAAGGATTAACAATAAGTTTGTGGGCATATCCAACATCCAATGGTGGCTATGGTATCTATGGGAACTATGCAAGTTTTGTAGGTTTGGGAGAGTATTATGAAAGTCCATATACTCATATATTATTATATGGGGGAGGCCCCAGCAATGTATTAATATTGGAAGTTGGATATGGTAGTTATTATCCAAATATGTGGATCGATGACGGAATAATAAATAATGAATGGCATCTGTATACGGCGACAATAAGTGAATCTGGTATGGGGAGAATATATAGAGATGGGATGTTACTGCTTGAGCAGCAACTAGAAGTACCAGCAAATGTATCTAGGACACATAATTATATAGGGAATGATTGCTCTGAGGAGTCTCCATATCAAGGATATATGGATGAAGTTAAAATATATAATACTGTACTATCATCTGAGAAAATACTTTATGATTATTTAGAAGGGATAGAGAAAAGGGGTTCTGCAACTTTAAGTTCTAGTGTACTCCCTGCCGAAGAATCTAATACAATAAAAGATGGATTAGTATCCTATTGGACAATGGATGAGGATAATGGAAATACAGTAGTAGATGCCAGGGGGATAAATAATGGGGCAGCGACAGGAACAACAGTAGTAGATGGGAAATATGGTAAAGGGAGGAGTTTTGATGGAGTAGATGATTATATAACATTACCATCTGGTTTTAGTGATTTTACGAAAGGATTAACAATAAGTTTGTGGGCAAATCCAACATCCAATAGTAACTGGGGAAGATTTGTAGATTTTGGAGAGCCTAGTGGGAGTGCATTTAGTAATATACAATTAAATAGGATTAGCACAAGTAATGATTTAGGGATGAGTATTGGGAATGGTAGTACTTATCTATCTGTTACGGCACCTAATGGAATAATAAATAATGAATGGCATTTGTATACGGGGACAGTAAGTGAATCTGGTATGTGTAGAATCTACAGAGATTGGATATTACTGAGTGAGGCACAATTAGTAGTACCAGTTAATGTATCTAGGACACATAATTATATTGGTAAAAGTAATTATCCTGCAGATTCTTTATATCAAGGATATATGGATGAAGTTAAAATATATAATACTGCTAAAACTCAAGATGAAATACAGAGAATGTATAATGAAGGGTTGGAATATAGGTCAAATAGAATAGGAAGCATAGTGAATGATGGATTAATATCGTATTGGAATATGGATGAAACAAGTGGAACTAGTGTAAAAGACTCTATTGGAATATATAATGGCACAGCAACCGGGACAACGATAGTAGATGGAAAAGTGAATAATGGGAGGAGTTTTGATGGAACAGATGACTATATAACAGTACCATCCGGTTTTAGTAATTTTACGAAGGGATTAACAATAAGTTTGTGGGCAAATCCAACATCTAATAGTAACTGGGGAAGATTTGTAGATTTTGGAGAGCCTAGTGGAAGTGCATTTAGTAATATAATATTAAATAGGTTTAGCACAAGTAATGATTTAGAGATGAGTATTGGGAATGGTAGTACTGATCCATATATTATAGCACCTAATGGAATAATAAATAATGAATGGCATTTGTATACGGCGACAGTAAGCGAATCTGGTATGGGTAGATTGTACAGAGATGGGATATTACTAAGTGAGGGGCAATTAGCAGTACCAACTAATGTATCTAGGATATCTAATTATATAGGTAGAAGTAATTATCCTGGAGATTCTTTATATCAAGGATATATGGATGAAGTTAAAATATATAATAGAGCTTTATCACCAGGGGAAATATTTGATGACTATGCTTTGTCTAAAGGGATCTTTGATCGTAAAAATGATGGATTAGTATCATATTGGAATATGGATGAAACAAGTGGAACTAGTGTAAAAGACTCAATTGGAATAAACAATGGAACAGCTACAGGAACAACAATAGTGGATGGAAAAGTAAATAAGGGAAGAAGTTTTAATGGAACAAGTGATTATGTCGTTATCCCTTCCTCAACAACACTTAATCTCTCAACCACTGATTTTACTCTGGAAGCATGGATAAACACAAGTAAAGTTACTGCTTTTGGAGAAATTATAGGCAAAGGAATAAATACAGATTATGAAATTATGGTTACGGATACAGGGAAAATTCGTTTTCTTGTAGGAGATGGTGGATCAATAAAGGAATTTGATAGCACAACTACTTTACAAGTTGGAAAATGGTACCACATTGTGGGAGTAAAAACAGGATCAAACACCACTGGAAAAATATATATTAATGGAATGTTAGATTCTACTTCTACTAGTTTTGGGGATACAGCAACGGGTAATAGTAGCAATAGCTTATTGATAGGTGCTCGTTCTACAGGAACTCCACAATTGTATTTTACTGGTATTATTGATGAAGCTAAAATATATAATCGAGCCTTATCTGCAACAGAAATTGCTATAGAATATGGAGAGAGTATAGACAGACATAGTACACCCCAATCCTCATATATAAACTATCAAATACAACAAGGTAATATATCAAATAAAATATCATTACCTATATACATAGCAGGAGATGAGTTAGGAGAATATATTTCAACAACAATAGGGGAAAGTGCTTATGCCAATTATCAGCCAGATGCTAATACTGTAGGGTTATGGCATCTTGACGAAATTGATGGTAATGGACCATTTATTAAAGATAGCTCAGGGAATAGTAATAACGGTATTGTTGTAGGTGAAATATATACTCCTGATGGAAAGATCAGTGGTGCTGGAAATTTTGATGGAACTTCCTATGTATCTCTTGGAAATCCTTCTCAACTACAAATTACAGGAAGTGAGACCATAGATATGTGGGTATATCCTATGAGTTTTAGTTACAGAATGAACCCTCTAGACAAAGCTTTTGGTGGGGAAGGTGCTATAACTCAGGAGCCAGATGGTACAATATCCTACTATTATGGAACTTGTGGGGGAACCTGTGAGCCATATGAAGGAATTAGTTCCAACATAGCCTTAAAGTCACACAAGTGGAACCATATAGCAATTGTTCGAGATTTAGTAAATATGAAGGTCAATATATATATAAATGGAGTATTAGGAAATTCTAAAACAGTGTCTATGTCAGCTGCTTCAGTCAGTCCATGGCCAGTATATATAGGAAAGGGATATGCTGGTGCTCCATATATTGGGAATATCGACGAAGTCCGTATCTCCAACATAGTTCGTACCCCTGAAGAGATAAGACAGGCATACGAAGTAGGTCTGAGAACTCACAATGTTGAAATAGAGTTTGGTGCTAAACTGGATAACTCTAATCCCATAGCTTCCTCTACTGACAAATCCTTCTCAATAAATGGTATAGCCAAGGGAATGCTAAAAATGGGTAGCAACATATATGCTGGAGAAAAAATAATAGTAAGAGAACAAAAAGACACAGGAGAATACATAGCACAAGGCATAGTCAACAGTATAAACGAAGACACAGGAGCAGTAACAGTATCATCATGGGACACAGTATCAACCTTTCCTTCAACAGGCTTCAGTTCAAATGCTGACGTATTCAAATGGCAAAAAGAGTACATCCCTGTAAAAGATAGAACACTCGACACACACCTAGATCAGGCTAAATTACTTACACTAAGGGTAGACAACGCATATGGTGGAAGAAATGTATGGATAGACAACCTAACATCAGATGAATATGTAACACCATCGCCACAAGATATAATTAACTTAGGTAAAAGCTACAGATTCTTCCAGTACAAAGCAGTCTTAATGAGCACAGATTCTGATACATCTCCAATAATAAGTCAAATACAACTCGATTATACAGCTATCCCCCCTATGGACCGTATAATGAGACATGGCAAATGGTTCCTATCAGGAACAAAACAACCATTCTGGTGGGCTAAATAATTTTTTTCAATCTTCTTTCTCATGAGTCTAGCCAAAGAAATACTTGAAGAATCTAAAAAACCAATACTACTCTCATTAGGATTACTAATAGTTTGTGTTGCAGGATTAATTCTAACCAAAAACTCCCCATCTCTTTCTCCATCTACTTCATCTAAAAAAACCTATACTCAACCCAAACAAGTACTACAACAAGGAATAGATTACAAAGCCATCATAGAGACTACTTTGGGAAATATACAAATAGACCTATATGAAAAAGAAGCTCCAATCACAGTAAATAGCTTCATATTTCTAGCTCAGGAGAAATTCTTTGACAACCTTACATTCCATAGAGTAGTAAATGGATTTGTCATACAAGCAGGAGACCCTCTAGGTAATGGAAAGGGAGGACCTGGATACACATTTCAAGATGAGGCTACAGGCCTAAAATATGACAAATACACCGTAGGTATGGCTAACTCAGGACGCAATACAAACGGCTCTCAATTCTTCATAACCTGTGGAGACATATCAGAAGATAATCTAAATAGTCTAGATATTGGTGGATACACAATATTTGGAAAAGTCACAAGTGGTTTTCCTGTCGTAGATTCAATAGAGAGAGTAACTGTTGACTCTAATGACAAACCATTAAATGATGTTGTTATCAAATCAATCCAAATACTACAAAGTTAATTCCAATTTCATAATGGAAGAATAATATATTCTCCATGCAGGAGAATACATCAAAAAAGCACAACACAAAACTATACATAACCTGTTCACTCATCTCATTCCTCTGTGGAATCCTATTCGACCAATACATACTACTTAGATACTTCAATTTCGGAAAAACAGAATCCCAAGAAGAAACACAGAACACAATAGAAAGTGAAGAAAGTATAGAAATAGTAGAAAATACTACAGAAAACCTAGAAGACAAAAAAATTACAAGAGATACAAATGTACAGTGCAGTATATATGTCGATGCCTCAGGGGCACTAAAAGAACCTGGAGTATACTGTATGCCAAAAGGAGCACTAATCATAGATGTAGTAAACAAAGCAGGAGGATTCTCAAACCAAGTAGCATACAACTTTGTATCCAGAAAAATCAACTTAGCACAAAAAGTCATAGACAATCAAAAAATATATTTTCCATTTGAAAATGAAACGGAATGTAAATTGATTAATTTCCTTCCCGAGGCAGAGGAAATAGAGATTGTTGTAAACAACTCAACGGGAGATCTTGGTACTGACGAAAGTAATGCTGATGATTCTACAAGTGATAATAGTATGCAGTGTGTAAATATAAATACAGCATCACTAGAAGAGTTAGATTCTTTAACTGGGGTAGGACCAAGTACTGCTCAGAAGATAATTGATGAAAGGCCATACCAAAAAGTTGAAGATTTGTTGAATGTATCAGGCATAGGAGAGGCAACCTTTGCAAAATTCAAGGATACTATATGTATCTGAGGCTGGAAAAGATATTGAAGAAAGTCGGGCATAGAATTGTAGTACGCATCAATGGCCTATTACTATATTTTCATGATTATGTTGCCATTGGATTTTGTTTGACATATATAATTGTACAGCCTGTAATTATTACCTTAGCAAGAAACATTTCATCTAAGCAAACTATCGGTCTATTAGTCTGCCTAGTGTGTATTCTGCTAGGAGTTTTGCAGATCAATAGGAGGGTACTTAGGGGAAATAGAAAAATATTTAACAAGAGAAATACAGAATTATATCAGAAAAAATATGCTCAAATTTTTTCTCTATCATATTATATTTTAATAGCAAGCATTCTTACAATCATTAGATTCTTTCCTGTAATTACTATGGAAAAAAGAATAGAGTCAGAGGGCCTTGGTTTCACTGATTGTTCCACGCAAGTAATTGGTTTTGTTACAGAAAAACCAGTCCAAAAATATGCATATCAACAGTTAGAAGTTGAGATACTACAGGTCTCTGTTGGAAATGAGCAAAAAAATTTACAAGACAAAGTTAAGATAGCTATCAAGACTGAAAAATTTCAAGAACTATCAATAGGGCAAAGGTGTAATTTCTCTGGAAGATTAGTAGTTCCACGCAATTCTGATGATTTCAACTACAAAGATTATCTAAAAAACAAAGGAATATTCTTTACCATGGATTTTCCTACAATTGAATGTGAAGATGTAGAAACTATTAGGTATGGAAGTTCTTTGGTGAATAGATTAACAGAGATGAGAACCCTTCTAGAAAGCAAAATAGATGAAATACTAAATGAGCCACAAAGTTCACTATTATGCGGAATACTATTTGGATCGGATAGACTACTAAGTAAGGACTTTGAGGAAGGCATAAGGATTGCTGGAGTAAGTCATATAATCTCGGCATCAGGATACAATATTACAATTATATCTTTGGGTGTTGCCAAAGTATTCTCATTCTTGCCAAAGAAGGGGAAAATAGTGGTTAATCTATTTACGATATGGTTATTTGCGATATTTTCTGGATTATCACCATCTATAATTAGAGCTTGTATAATGAGTAGTATATCCTTAATCGCTGTCATATTTGGTAGAAATAATTCTGTGCATATAGCTTTACCGCTAACGGCCTTTCTCTTCTTAATAATAAACCCTCTTGTCATATTTGATATAGGATTTCAGTTATCAATTTCATCTATGGCTGGTTTAGTATATATATCACCAATATTGGAGAAACTTCTTCCAAAGAAAAAGTTTGTTAAGGACAATCTTGTATCCACTATGAGTTGTACAATATCGACAATCCCTATCTCTGTGTACACATTCAAAACCATTTCTCTGTGGTCAATATTTGCAAATATGCTAATACTTCCTGTAGTTCAATCAACAATGTTTTTTGGGATAATAGGGCTAGTAGTAGGTATTTTGTCATCTCAACTACAGTATTTTTTCTTTACCGTTATCAACCTTCAGCTTAAGTATTTTGAATTCATAGTTGAAGCCATAGGGAAAACAGGAGTAGGTTCCTTTGTAATTGGTAATAATATAGCTATTCCTTCAACTTTAATATTTGCTACCACCTTAATCTTTTTAATAATATATCTATATCCGATAGAAAATGAATCATGCAACTACTATCTTAAAGAAAATTAGTGGTATTCTTCGTACAAACCTTTTAGATATATTCTTTGTATCTTGTGCCTTCCTATACCCCTTGTGGGAGTCGAAAATGTACAATACTAATCCTGAGATAATCTTTCTAGATGTTGGGCAGGGAGACTCAATACTTGTCCAGCAGGGAAAGCACCAAATGCTTGTTGATACAGGACCAGATGATTCTGTAATTTTCGCACTTTCTAAATACATGCCATGGTATGACAGAGAAATAGACATTGTAGTTCTTACCCATCCACACGATGATCACATAGCGGGGATATATTCTCTTTTAAAGAAGTATAAAGTAAACAAAATATATTACAACCCAGTAGAATATGATAATGCTGGATACAAATTCCTCTTAGAAAACTATTCGGACATACTGACTCCTGTGGTTTCAGGAGACAATGTCCGAATAGGGGATATATTTGGAATAGTGATATATCCTTTCAGCAACAATAATTCCACTACTCCAAGTCAAAATATTAACAACGATTCAATAGTTATGCTTCTATACGTAGAAGAGAAGAAAATACTTCTCACAGGGGATGCAGAGGAAGAAGTAGAAGAAAAGATTGTTAACCTCTCATTCCTTAACGATATTTTCATTCTCAAGGCAGGTCATCACTGCTCCAACACCTCTTCAAGTGAAAAATTCATAAAAAAAGTTAGTCCTGAAATTGCAATTTGTTCTTGTGGAAAAGATAATGTATTTGGGCATCCATCAGAAGAAACACTAGAGAAATTCGAGAAATATAATATTAAATACCTCATAACATACCAAAGTGGAGATGTAAAATATGTATTCTAATAGTATTTTTTGTGATAGAATCGAGAAATAATACAATGTACCTGTAGCTCAACTGGATAGAGCTCTGGTTTGCGGAACCAAAGGTTGCCGGTTCGATTCCGGCCAGGTACGATGTATAATCAATTTATGCATCCGTAGCTCAACTGGATAGAGCATCGGTCTTCGGAACCGAGTGTTGAGGGTTCAAATCCTTCCGGATGCGTATTTTGTAATGTATACTCATACTATTACTATGGATATTACAAAAAATATTTCAAAACTCATAGAAAATTCATTAACAAAGAATGGATATAGTATCCCCATATCAGAAATAACTGTTGAAAGGACTACAGATCTAAATAGAGGTGATTACTATACTAACATCGCAATGAAATTCGCTAAAAGTTTTGGGAAAAACCCCATTGAATTAGCCCAAGAAATACAGGAAAATATAGCGGAAGATCAGAATATTGAGAAAATTGAAGTAGTAAAACCAGGGTTCATAAATTTTTTTGTATCATCAAAATATCTTTACAATCAGCTAATAGCAATTACAAAAAACAGAGAAGATATTTTCAAATCACATGAGAAGGAAGGGGAAAGAATACTCATAGAATACACTGACGCTAATCCCTTCAAAGTTCTACATGTTGGTCACTTGTATACAAATACAGTAGGAGAGTCTCTATGCAGACTACAGAGCGTTCTAGGGGCAGATGTTAAGCGAGCTACATATCAAGGTGATGTTGGATTACATGTTGCCAAAACTATGTGGGGCTTAAGAAAGAAGTTAAGTGATGAGAGTATGAAATTTGAAGATTTGGAAAGATTCAGTTTGAAAGAGAAAGTTAAGTTTCTAGGAGATGCATATATACTAGGAAGTGAAGTGTATGATTGCAAAAATGATGGTGAAGTAAAGGAGGAAATAGAGGATATAAACTACTACATTTTCTCTCTTTCAACTCCTTCTCTTGCTAAAAAGGATTTTTCTAGGTTTGAAGAATTAGGGATGCAGAAATGGTATCTTGAAGGAAGAAGGTGGTGTTTAGAATATTTTGAGGAGATTTACAAGAAGTTAGGAACGAAGTTTGATTACTATTACTTGGAAAGTGAGGTTGGAGAAGCTGGTTTGAGAATAGTTCTTGAGAATTTAGGAACAGTTTTTAAAGAAGATGATGGTGCCATTATTTATGAAGGAGATGAAAAAAAGAATCTTCATACAAGGGTATTTGTGAACAAGCATGGACTTCCAACATATGAAGCAAAGGAGTTAGGTCTTGCATTTAAAAAATTTAAGGAAACAGGATATGACAGATCTGTTGTCATAACTGGGAAGGAACAGAAAGGATATTTTGCTGTGGTGATGGATGCTTTAAGGAAGATTGATCCTAAAGTGGTAGAAGGTATGATACATATTCCTCATGGTTTGATAAAGACATCTGGTGGAGAGAAAATGTCTAGTAGAAAAGGTGGTTTTGTTGGAGGAGAGTGGTTGATTGAGAAGACAACTGAAAAGATTATAGATGTTATGAGTGATGGTGAGAAAATGAATGTTGAGGATATTGCTAGTTTAAGTGAGAGGATTGCCATTGGTGCCATTAAGTACGCTTTTCTAAAAGTAAGTATAGGAAATGATATTGTATTTGACTTTGATAGGTCTATTACCTTTGATGGGAATACAGGCCCTTACCTTATGTATGTATATTCTAGGTGTAATTCTTTGCTAAAGAATAGCGAATTGGTAAATACAAATGAAGTTTATTCTGAAAGGATATTTGAGAATCCCTTTGCAGAAGAACTTGGAAGGTATCTTAGCATGTACAATTCTGTTTTGCTATCTTCTGCTAGAAGATGGGATCCATCAGAATTATGTAACTATCTATTCAATCTTGGGCAAAAGTTTAATTCACTGTACCAAAATGTTAGAATACTCGATTCTGATAGTGATGATAGAGCTATCTTACTACTAGAAGTTAAAGCAGTTATGACGGTAATGAAAGATGGTTTGGATCATTTAGGAATAGAGTGCGTAGATGTTATGTAGTTACGGGGTGTAGTTCAGTTGGCTAGAACGCTACATTCGGGATGTAGAGGTCGCACGTTCGAGTCGTGTCACCCCGATAGCCTTGTTTAGGGAGATTTCCAATGTGTTGTGTCATTCGACTGGGGTATCTGCTAAACATTGGGCTAGTTGTTTGCTATTAATTTGTTTGAATATGATTGCAATTCGATTCTCTTAGTTGTTTAATATGGTAGATAATATGAATACAGATACTGCCATGAGTGAAAAAGAAAATCCCTATGTTGCTCCAAAAGGTTGGAAACCAAAAAATCCTGATGAAGACTATATAATTACCTATTTGGATGTAGAAATGATAGACGAGGCAAAAGATCAGTTTGAAGATGTTGCAGGAGCATGTGCTGCTGAAAGTTCTACTGGTACATGGACAAAAGTATATGATGGCAAAGGTTCGGGAGTTCCTATGGCGGATAAAATGAAGGCCATAGCATATGACTTAGAACCAGAAACAAATACATTCAAAATTGCATACAAAGTAGATCTCTTTGAATTGGATAATATGTCTGGTTTACTTGCTGGAGTTGTCGGAAATATTGGTGGAATGAAGATGTTAAAGGCATTTAGATGTTTGGATATTAGATTTCCAAGAAGGATGGTACAAGCATTTCCTGGACCACAATTTGGAATTGATGGCATAAGGGAGCAAATGGGTATTGAAAGAGGTCCACTTCTTCTAACAGTTCCAAAACCAAAAGTTGGGAGAACTGCCCAAGAGCAAGCTGATTTGGCTAGAATACTGTTTACTGCTGCTAATGGTGAATATCAGGGTATTAAAGATGATGAGAATTTAACAAGTCTTCCATTTAACAAATTTGAAGATCGATGTAAAGCGGTTCTTGAAGTACAGAAGGAAATTGAAGAGAAATCTGGAAAGAAGAAGTTCTACTTGTGTAATGTTACTCATTCAAATATGGAGACGATGCTTGACAGGGCAGGTATGATTAAGGCTCATGGAGGTAGATGGATGATGATGGATGTTGTGACAACAGGATTTTCTGCTGTACACACAATGAGACTTAAAAACCCTGGTTTAGCAATACATGCCCATAGAGCAATGCATAGTCTGCTTACTAGAGAGTCTGGTTCTGGAGTATATGATAAGGGGGAGATAATGGATTTCTCAATGTCTATGATAGTCATGGCCAAAATTATGAGGCTTCTTGGCGTGGATTCATTTCATGGTGGAGCTCCCAAAACAAAGATGGAGGACTATGGAGAATCTAAAGTCATAAGAGATGTTTTAGAGCTTGATATTACTCCCGAAACAAGCATTACACTTGGTCAGAATTGGTATGGAATGAAACCAGTGTGGCATGTTGCTTCTGGTGGACTCCATCCTGGTGTGTTACCTGATGTCATAAGCAGATTGGGAGAAAATATTATGATACAGTGCGGAGGAGGAGTTCTTGGTCATCCATGGGGAATTGAGGCTGGTGTAGAAGCTGTTGTACAGGCTCGTGATATTGCTATGGGAAGAGGAAATATGGAGGAGTGGATAGAAGAACATCCTGATAGTGCTTTAGCAAAAGCTGCAGAGCATTGGGGTTTTGCTCCAAAAATAGTATATTAATATTCTTTTAAAAGTATTGTAAAATACCTATTAAACTGATGGGGAAAAAAGGAATAACAAAAAGGTCCGAAGACTATTCACAGTGGTATTTGGATGTCATAGAAAGGGCAGATCTCGCAGAGAATTCATCTGTGAGAGGTTGTATGGTGATTAAGCCATACGGCTATGCTATCTGGGAAAATATTCAAAAAAATTTGGACAGAATGATAAAGGAATCTGGAGCTAAGAATGCATATTTTCCGATATTCATACCAAAGTCATTCTTTTCAAAAGAAGCCAGTCATGTAAAAGGTTTTGCAAAAGAATGTGCTGTGGTAACTCATTACAGGTTAAAAGAAAGTGAAGATGGGAAAGGTATAGAAGTTGATGATAGTGCGAAATTAGAAGAAGAGTTAGTTGTAAGACCGACGTCGGAGACCATAATGTATGACACTTTTTCTAGGTGGATTAATTCGTGGAGAGATCTTCCACTAAAAATAAATCAGTGGGCCAATATTGTGCGATGGGAAAAGAGAACTAGACTTTTTTTGAGGACTTCTGAATTTCTTTGGCAGGAAGGTCATACAGTGCATATGACTCATGAGGAGTCAGAAAAGGAAGTAGCAGAGCGATTGAATATGTATGTTTCTTTTGCTAAAGAATATCTGGCTATGGAGGTTTACAGTGGAAGAAAGTCTCAATCTGAAAAATTCGCTGGAGCATTAGATACATATGGAGCCGAGGCTATGATGCAGGACGGTAAAGCCTTACAATTAGGAACTTCTCACGATTTAGGACAGAATTTTGCTAAGGTCTTTAATATTCAATTTGTAGATAAAGATGGTCAGAGAAAATATCCATGGCAGACCAGCTGGGGAGCCAGTACAAGGATGATGGGAGCATTGATAATGACGCATTCAGATGATAATGGGTTGGTTTTACCTCCTAATATTGCCCCTGTAAAAGCAGTTATTCTTCCAATTTGTAAGAACGATAATAGAGAAAGGATTTTAAGTTATGCAGAAAGTGTGTACAAGGATTTATGTTCAGAGTTTAATGCTGGAGAGATATTGTTTGATGATAGGGATTATCTTACAGTTGGGGAGAAATTTAATGAATGGGAAAAGAAAGGTGTTCCTGTGAGAATAGAAATAGGGGAGAAAGAGGCTGAGAAATCGATGTGTCAAGTTGTTAGGAGAGATGATGGTGAAAAGTTCTTTGTTGACAAGGGAATCCTAGGAATTGAGTTGAAAAATATATTGAAAGATATTCAAGAGGAGTTGTATCAAAAATCAAAGAAAAATCTTGTATCAAAATCCCATAGGGTGGAATCGTATGAAGAGATGAAGAATATTTTGAAAGGTGATGGAGGCTTTATTTTAGCAAATTGGTGTGGATGTAGTGAATGTGAAGAGAAAATTAAGTATGATACCAAGGCTACAAGCAGATGTTTGCCTTTGAGTGGTATGAATAAGGAGGGGAGATGTATAGTTTGTGGAAAACCCTGCAGGGAAGAGTGGATTTTTGCGAAGTCATATTAGTGGAACAATGGAAAATTTCTTTCGAATTATTTCTCTCATTCGTTCCCATTAGTTGTTCTCAGTGTAAATTTTTTTTAAACATTTGAGTGATTAGATAGTTACCAATATTGTCGTATCGACATTTTTAATTGTCTAGTAAATTTTGAACTAGGGGTAATCCTGGAAGCAAGTGATGTGATTTTATTCTATAGGTTGGTTGGTTTCACCAACTTTTGAAGATATTTTTTTAGATACATTCCTGTGTAACTCTCTTTGCTCTTCATGATGTCATCTATAGTTCCTTGAGCCACCACTTTTCCTCCGGCATCACCACCTTCTGGACCTAGATCTATAATCCAGTCGGAGTTCCTAATTATGTCGAGATGGTGTTCAACCACAATAACGGTATTTCCTTTAGAGACTAATTCTCTCAATATTGTAAGTAGATTATCTACATCATAATAGTGGAGACCTGTAGTTGGTTCATCAAGTACATACAGTGTATGACCTGTTGAAATTTTTGATAACTCCTTGGCTAGTTTTATTCTTTGTGACTCTCCTCCTGAGAGTGTTAATGATGATTGCCCAAGTTGAATATATCCTAATCCAACTTTGTTTAGAATATCGAGCTTTCTGAATATTGATGGTATATTTTTGAAAAATTGCAATGCTTCCTCTACAGTCATATCAAGTACTTGTGCTATGTTTTTGCCTTTGTAATCTATTTGTAAGGCCTCATCATTGTATCTAGAACCATTACATTGGTCACATGTTATATATACATCAGGTAAGAACTGCATTTCAATCTTTATTTGACCATCTCCCTTACATTTTTCGCATCTACCACCCCTTACATTGAAACTGAATCTTCCAGAATTGTATCCTCTTGCCTTTGCCTCGTTGGTTGATGCAAAAATTTCGCGAATGGGGGAGAAGAGACCTGTATATGTGGCAGGGTTTGATCTTGGTGTTCGGCCTATAGGGGATTGATCTATGCTGATTATTTTATCTATATTTTCCACTCCAGTTATGTCCTTGTATATACCTTCGAGCTGCTTGCCATGCATAATTTTATTTGTTAATGCTGGCACAAGTGTGTCTGCTATCAGAGAGGACTTACCACTGCCAGAAACTCCCGTGACAGAAATTAGCTTGGATAAAGGAAATTTTACATCTATTGATTTGAGATTGTTGGTAGAAACAGAATGAAGTTCTAAGGAAGCAGTAATTTTTTCTGTGGTATTCTTTTCAAGCTTTGAGCCTATGAGAAAAGAATTGTTTAAGTACTTAGCAGTTAAAGTATTAGAATGCTTAATATCTTCATATGTCCCTTGTGCGATAATTTCTCCACCATGTTTTCCAGCTTTTGGTCCCATATCTATTATCCAATCGGATTGGCTCATAGTCTCAAAATCATGCTCAACAACTATGACACTATTTCCCCCATCTCTTAACTCTTTAAGAGATTTGGTAAGTTTTGAAATATCTCTTGCATGAAGACCAATTGAAGGTTCATCTAAAACATAAATTACTCCAGACAATCCTGTTCCTATCTGAGATGCCAATCTAATCCTTTGAGATTCTCCTCCTGAAAGAGTACTTGCTTTTCTAGATAGGGTTAAGTATCCAAGACCAAGATTTACCAGAAACCTTAATCTAGTCAAGATCTCTTTTATAATTGGTTTAGCTATATCATTTCTATTTCCTTCAAATTTTAAATCTGAAAAATATTTTTCTAAATCTGATATTGGAATATTAGTTACCTCTTCTATGTTTTTTCCATCTATTTTTACAGCTAGAGAATATGGTTTTAATCTCTTTCCATTGCATACAGGGCAAACAGTTTCTGCCATGTACTTCTCTATCTCATATCTGGCATATTCGGATGATGTCTCTTTGTATCTTCTGCTCAATTCAGGTACAACTCCTTCATATTTCGCATGATATATATTTGTTTGACCGAATCTATTTGTATATTCTATTTGATAATGAGTTTTGGCTCCTGTGCCATAGAATATTAAGTCAAAAATATGTTTTGGATATTCTCCAATTGGTGTTGTTAAATCAAAACCATGTATTCTTGCTACCTCATTGAGAACTCTTGTTGTCCATGTATCTTTAGTAACCTTGTTACTCCATGGAAATATTCCGCCTTCTCTGATTGTAAGCTTGGGATTGTACAAAGAGTTTATATCTATCTGGTTTAAGTATCCTAATCCTGCACAATTTGGACATGCTCCTTCAGGGGCATTAAATGAAAATGAGGCAGGAGTGATTTTGGGGTATGATATTCCACAATTTACGCAGGTATTATTTTCAGAGAAGAATAATTCTTGTTTATCAGTAATTATTTTTACTTCTCCATCTGAGTGATTTACAGCCAATTCTATTGCATCTGTGAGTCTCTTTTTAAATTCAGTTTCTTCCATAGAAGAGGGGTTTAGTCTGTCAATGACAAGATCTAGCGTGTGCTTTTTGTTCTCGTCAATAGTAGTATTATCGATATCATCTAGAAAGTATAGATTTCCATCAATATATATTCTTAAAAATCCTTCATTGAGTAATTTGGAAAGAGTTGATTTGAATTGTCCCTTCCTGTTTTTTATGATGGGTGAAACAATCTGAACTGTTTGATTTGTTCCATGGACTTTGTTGAGTACTTTTTGTGTTATTTCTTGGATTGTTTGTGATTCTATCTTTGTGCCACACTTAGGGCAGTAAGGTTGTCCAACGTTTCCATACAAGAGTCTAAGGTAATTGTATATCTCAGTTATAGTTCCTACGGTTGAGCGTGGATTTGTTCCTGTTGTCTTTTGATCTATTGATATGGCAGGAGAGAGTCCAGTTATTGATTCTACATCTGGTTTTTTGATTACTCCTAGAAATTGCCTCGCATACGAGGATATGGATTCTACATACCTGCGTTGTCCTTCTGCATATATAGTATCAAAGGCTAGTGAGGTTTTTCCACAACCTGATACTCCTGTTAGCACAACGAATTTATTTTTAGGAATGTCAACATCTATATTTTTTAAATTGTTTTCTTTAGCCCCTCTTATTTTTATATACTCCATAACCCGAATATTATACAGCACACTAAGTTTAATTGATATCCAAAAGAGTGTGGAGAGATGGTATTTTAGCTATGTTTTGTGGTCTCAAGGGAGGTTTTGATATATAATCAGCAAGAGATTGAAGGTTAGCACCTGTAGCTCAATAGGATAGAGCAACGCACTCCTAACGCGTAGGTTGTCGGTTCGATTCCGACCGGGTGCGTTTTTGTGCTAATTGACTGTATATTTATTAACTGATAGTATTCCCTCCGTATCTGTTTCTAGTAGGAAGATTTCCTCTTTTATTGAGCCTAACAGATATTCTTTGAATGTATCTGAAGATATTGCTAGTGTTTTATTTCCTCCATCACTGTCTGATATGTATATATTGTTACCCTCATTGTAAATTACAGATGCAGATTCATTTATCCAATGGATATTTTTTGCTTTATCAGCATTCTCTATTTTTTTACTTCCAAGTTGCTTTGTAGGGTCTAAATCATCTTTGACAAGAGTAAAGGTGAAGAAACCATAATCATTTTTGTATATGAATTTGTCATAGTCTTGTGAGTATTCTTGTAATTCTGATGGGTATGGGGAAACTAGAAAATATCTTTTTGTAGAAGTATTATACCAATATGATGCTTCGGTTGTTTGAACATATATTCCCATAGCCTTAGGACTTACTAGGATTTGTGTTATTTCCCCGACGGTCTTAGTATTTTCTGGTGAATTTGTACAAGGTACACATTCATAATCATTGGCCCTGTAGTAATCTATGTAGCTTGTATCTTTCTGAAAATATAGTTGTGGAATTATTTCTGAAACATTAGTCCCATCTAGTTTTACTTGACGAATGGAGTACTCATTTACATTCTGATTTTCCGTTTCTTCCTGATGTACAAGGTAGAAATACCCATTTGAATCTGTTGTCCATATATATTTATCTCCATTGCTTTTCTTTTCTAAAATAGTTGAGGTTTTTAATGATATATCATATGAAATGATATCTATATTTGAATCAAAAATTATGTAATTACTATTTTCTGCCCATGAGATTGTATATCCACTATACTTAGATAGGTCAATTTGTTGTGTGGATGTAGAAAATTGAGACATTGTATCAATTATGTATGATGTTTGTACCCCTAACGGATCTTTTAAGGTTAGTAATGCCTTATTCCCATCGGGAGAAAGCTTCACATCTACTACTTCTGACTCTGTAGTTAATATTTTTATTTTGTTATCTGTAAAGCTTAAAAATGGAACCGTAGTCCTATATGCCCATAGTGAAGATGTAGTATTAGAATCTTTTATCAAAACAAGGGCAACTTGAGAAGATTTATCTATCCATGATTTTTGAAAAATACCTTGGGAATCCCAGCTTATTGTTTTTTCTGGCTTCTGAAGAAGGAGCCATGGGACTATTATTGTTGATCTTTCATCAAATATCTCTACTTGTTTGGTCCATGTTTTGTATCCTTCCTTCTTTATCTCAACATTGTGTACGCCTATACTTAATGTCTTGCTCTTAGGTGATTTTCCTATATTTTCTCCATCAACATATATGTCAGACCAGAATGGATCTGCCTTTACGTTTAATATCCCTGTCTTTGTAATTTCCTGATTGTGTATATTTATCCTATAGCCCTTCGAGTAGTAGTAGATAAACACGGTAAGTAGTACAACACAAACTATCATAGAGATTCTCATGACTATAGCTAGATTTTTTCTGATGACTTCCTTCATTTGTGGAAAGTATAGCATAATCATCGATTAGTTGTTAAAATACTTAGCTATGAAAGAAATTCAGAAGAGGAAAAGAATATTGACAGGAGATAGACCAACTGGTAAATTGCACATTGGTCATTTTATTGGTTCTATACAGAACAGAGTTAAGTTGCAAGATGAGTATGAGACATTTGTAGAAATTGCTAATATTCAAGCTTTTACAGACAATGCAAATAATCCAGAAAAGATAAGGGAGAGCGTATATGAACTTTTGTGTGATTATTATGCGTGTGGTATAGATTTTGAGAAGACTTCTGTCTTTATTCAGAGTGAAGTACCGCAAATAGATGAGATATTCATATATTTGTCAAATTTTACCACGGTACAGAAGGTTAAACATAATCCAACGATTAAAACAGAACTTTTACAAAAGGGGTTTTCTGATTCAACTCCACTTGGTTTCTTTCTGTATCCTGTTCATCAAGCTGCTGATATATTAAGTGTAAATGCTGATTTAGTTCCTGTTGGAAAAGACCAACTTCCAATGATAGAGGATGCAAGGGAGATAGCTAGGAAGTTTAATTCAGCCTATGGGAAAGATGTTTTGAATCTCCCAGAAGCATTGCTAGGGACATCTGTGAATGTTCCCGGAATTGATGGTGCAGAAAAGATGGGAAAAAGTCTTGGTAATTGCATCTATTTGTCTGATAGTGAAGAGGAACTTAAGGAAAAGGTTTTTAAGGTGTACACGGACCCAAATAGAGTGCATGCAAGTGATCCAGGTAGAGTAGAAGGTAATGTAGCATTCATGTATCATGACTTTTTTAATGATGATAAAGATGAAGTGGAAGAGATGAAAAGGAGGTATAGAGAGGGAAATATTAAAGACATAGAGGTTAAGCAAAGATTGTTTGAAGTAATGAATCAAAAATTAAGTCCCATAAGGGAGAGAAGAATTGAAGCTGAGAAGAAAAAGCAAGAATTGCTGGATAGTGCTTTAGAAAGTAGTCTTAAAGTTTCCAAGATTGCTAGAGAGACTGCTGATGCAATGAAGGAAGCAATGCTTTTGAATTTTGAATAGGATAATAAATAACTTGTAGTTTTTTCTGAAATGCTTGGAAAGAAGTTAGGGTTAGATTTAGGAACTGCGAACTCTGTGGTTTTTGTACAGGGAGAGGGGATTGTGCTCTCTGAACCTACTGTTGTAGCTATTGATGTAAATACATACACAGTAATAGCAGTTGGAAAGGAGGCAAAAGAAATGATTGGAAAGACCCCTGAGAATATTATTGCTAAAAGGCCACTAAGAAGTGGAGTAATAGCAGATTCTAGGGTTACAGAGGCTTTGTTGAGATATTTTTTTGATAAAGCACTAGGAAAGTCTAGATTTTTTAAGCCTGATGTGGTTATAAGTGTACCTGCAGGAATTACTTCTGTTGAGGAGAGAGCTGTATTAAAAGCGGCAAACTCTGTTGGAGCGAAAAGTATAACATTACTACCCGAACCACTTCTTGCTGCATTAGGAGCTCAACTTCCGATACATACATCTTCTGGAAATATGATTGTGAATATGGGTGGAGGAACTACAGAAATTGCAGTTATGTCACTTGATGGAATAGTTGAGTATGAGTCATTGCGTGTTGCAGGGGATTCTTTGAACGAAGCAATAATTTCATATATGAGGAAGAAGAAAGGGATTATGATCGGTGAGCAGACAGCTGAGAATATTAAAATAAAAATAGGGTCTGCTGTTGAAGTTAGAGATCCTGCACAGATGGAGGTGAGAGGAAGAGATGTTGGGGCCGGTATGCCAAAATCGATAATTGTTGATTCAAATGATGTTGCAAAAGCAATAGATTTTCCACTTAAATCAATTATTAGAAGTATTAGAAATGTATTGGAAAAAACTCCTCCAGAACTTTCAGCCGATATAATAGATAGGGGAATGGTTATGAGTGGCGGAACATCAGAGTTGAGAAATTTAGATAAGTTATTTTCCAGAGCAACAGGTGTTCCTTCACATGTAGCTGATGAGCCTATATATTGCGTTGTAAAGGGAACAGGGATAGCTTTAGAATTAATAGCCAGAGGAGAAAGAACATTTACTTTTAATCGTGATTTTAGGAAATAATGTTTAGTTATAGTATATGAAAATATTGAATAAAAGTATAAAACAAATGAAACTAGATGAAGTATCTGTACTTCTTGGTCAATTGAGAATTCCTACTTCATTTGTACTTACTCCTATTAATTTGGAAGAGGAGGAAGAGAAATTTTTTGAATCTGATACATATAATCCTGTTTTTAAATACAAAACCGTTCGAAACAGGAATGATGAAATTTTCAGAAAACTTCTGTCTGTAGAGGAAATAATAGATGTAGATCCAAGAATTTCTGATTTTTACATATCATTAATATCATCTAAGAAACAAGCTAATGATCTTATTAACTCAGTTGGGAATAATGAAGCTATTACAGATATCTCCATTGAAAGATTCGGATTTCCAAGCGGGAAGCTATTTAGAAATTCATGTAGAGTACTTAGAGGTAATACCAAAAGTTACAATCTTGTAAAGGTAGATAAATCAAAGGATAGAAGATTGTATGAGTATGATGAGATATTGGGAATTTTTCAAAATATATTTACGATGTTGAATTTGAATGGTTGGAAAGTAGAAAAATCATCAAATATTCGAAAGAATTCTGTTAGAGTAGGGATAAAGAGCAAAGAGATTTTTGTTGATGAAGGAATAAAGAGAGATGCTCTTATGTTAAAGAAAACATTAATTCATGAGGTCGGAACACATGTTTTGAGAACTGTTAATGGTCTAAATACTGGGTTTCCTGCTCTAGGTAACTCAAATTTACCAGCCTATTTAGATGCAGAAGAGGGACTTGCTACGTGGAATGAAAGTAATGTAAATGTTTTGACTGAAAGTAGTTTAAAAAGGAAGGTTGCTTTAACATATGCGATATATGTAGGAGGGAATCTTTCGTTTAGAGAATTGTATAACTGTTTACATGGAATATTTCCGAAGCAGTCAGCGTTTAATGTTGCGTATAGGGTGAAAAGAGGGCTTTCTGATACATCAAAAGCTGGAATATATGTAAAAGATATAGTGTATTTTAGAGGTTTTAGAAAAGTATCTTCTAGTATTGCAAAGAATCCATCATTGTACAATAGTCTTTATTCTGGGAAAATTTCTATTAAACAGTGTGAATGGGTAGAAGATGGTTTAATTCCAAGAGCATCTAATGTTCCTACAAAAGATCAGTGGCTTAGTATGTTTAGAAAGGTGGGACTTTAAAAGCCGATATTATTTGTTCTGCAATATTTATGGGAGTTCCCTTTGCTTTTGTTTCGTAAGCTTTGTATCCAGGGTGTAGGGAAAGCTCTTGTATATATGGTTTGTCTCCTATATACATAAAGTCGACTGCTACAAAATCAGCGTTTAAGACATTGCTCATTCTTTCTGCAATAGTCTTTATTTCTTCATTGGGTTCATTGTATATTTCATATTCTCCTTGATTTACAGTTATAAAATTCTTGGTGCTTTTTCTTTTCCATCCAGCGACAACTTTTCCAAGTTTTACAAATATCCTGTAGTCTTCTCCTGCATTGGAAAATTCTTGAATGAAGAAATTAGCTAGGTTTTGATCTTTAAGTCCTTGTTGTGAATAATCATCTAAATTGTTAAGCTTGAAGACATTCTTTTTGATTTTTTCAACTCCATCAATTAATTCTATTCTATTCTCTCCTGTGTATTCCTTTATAACTAAAGGATATTCATTTAGAATGCTTCTTTGTGAATTGGAGTAATTTCCATCTGGTCTATAATATGTGGTGAAGTAGGGGAGATTATTTTCATAGCATAGTTGTGCCATTGCTATCTTGTTATAGTATGGGAGTTTTTTTATTGCATCTGCATTTTGTACAAGAATTTTGTTATTTGTATTTTTTTTATTGTAATTGTCAACATAATCTATGATATATCGTTTGAAATGGTATTCTTTGTCATTGTGAAGGGCGTGTCCTCTGAATAGTATATGGGAGTATTCCAGAATATCTTTCCCATTTGCAAGGATATTCATAGTATATGGTTTAAAGATGAATTCTAGCTGATCATTGTATATGAAATCATATTCTATATTTCTTTTTTTCAGTTCCTCTATTAGTCTCTCAGAGCCTGTTGGTATATCTGTTTTGAATCTGTTATTATTGATCCTTTGTCTTTTTTCAATAATTAAGAATCGCATAGATTTATATTTCCTAATAAATTAATTATGTTTGTTTAAATAATTTTAATCTTTGTAATTAGTCCTCTTAGTCTGTATCTCAAAATTTGATTAAATCTTTTGTCTTTTCTCATATCTTTTGTAATTATTAATAGGTCTATTTTTTCAAAACCTAAACCTGTTTCTTCTACTTCTTCCCAATTTCTATGATGTAGTATTATTGCATCTAATGCAGCATTTATTTTTAGTGCCTCAAGAGCTTTTTCTTTTTTTAGCTCTTTGTTTATTGTAAGGCCATTTATTCTTAATTCTTTGTCTCTATATTCTCCGACGACGTCATCTTGTTTTAAGTATGAGCAGATGAATGTTTTTCTTTTTAACATTGTAGAGATATCTATTGATGGATTCCCTACAACTACAATTCTTTTAGTGTTATTTCCAGAAAGAAGTTTGTCTACATATGTGTCTATTACATTTGTTTTTTCTTCTCCTATTACTGGGAATATGTTGAGATATACTTCTGGCATAGTGTTTACCTCGAGTATTGCTCCATTTTCCTTTGTGAGTGGTTTAGTGATGTCTTTGCAAAGTACATCTACACCCAGAGTGAATGCATGTATTGATTGAGCTATGCTTTCTGCGATGTATCTAATTTCTGCTCCAACAAGGTCTGTGACATCTTCAGTGATACCTCCTTGACTCATGCTTGCAACTTTTCTAAGTTGTATTTTTTGTCCCTTTTGAGGGATTTCTTCGAGAGATAGCTTTTGTTGTTTTAGATAATCTAGTAGAGGATCGTCAATGATTATTGGTTTTAGTGTGTGAGATGGGTTAGATAGGTCTCTTTTTGGATCTTTATTTGCTTCTTCTATTAATTTCTTTATGCTGTTTTTTCCATCACCAGTTACGAATGCTGGAATTCTTTTTGTACCTACTTCAAATTTGCCATCGACTATTAGTAGTCTGTAATCTTCTCCTTGAACTTGTTCTTGTATCATAATTTTTTTCTGCCATGCACTTCTTGGAAATGTATTTGTTGCCTTTTGAGCAAAGTCAAATGCTTTTTTGCATTGTTCTTTTGTTTTGATTCCTAGAACTACTCCATTACCTCCTGCAAGGCCTGTAGGTTTTATGACTACTGGTTTTGTGTAACTATCCCAGATTTTGTCTATATCAGCCTTGCTTCCTACTAGTTGCCATTTCGGTATTGGAAGACCAAGTCTTTCCATTAGCATATTGGTGCTCCATTTGTCTCTTTGTATTTGTTTTGCAGTTTTTGAATCTTTGCTAGAGGATATTGAATATATTACTTGGGATTCCTTACCACAGCCTAATGTGTAATATCTATTAAATCCTTTAGATTCTGTAGCCTTATTCTTCGAGGAGTTGTAATCGGAGATTATTGTTGGAGTTATCTCTTTTTGTTGTTTGTGTGCTGAATGGAGAACAGGAATAGTAGACATAGATGCTAGTCTTCGGGTTATTATGTCTTCTACTATTTTCTTCTTACAATCTTTGTATGATAGCTCTCCCTGCGATAGCTTTTGAATATATGTTGATGCTTCTCTCCATACGAATGGGATAGCGGTTTCTATTAAGAGATTATTTTGTTCAAAGTGGTATTTATCTATGAATATTGGGTGGTAGGAGGTTATTTGTTTTAGTAGTTTTTCTACATTTTCTTTGTTTTGAATTTTTATTGTGACTAGAGAAGTTGTCGAAAGGAGGTTTAACCCTTGCAGTACTTGTGTGTTTTTTTGCATTTTTGTACTATTTTGGTAAGTTTATATATTTATCTCTAATGTACTGCATTATTGGGACAGCAACATCAGTAATATTACCTTTATCAACTTTGTAATGGAGTCTTAATCCAGGGTTGTAGTTGATTTCATTTACAGCAAATTCTCCGATGGAGGATATGTCTTTTGCAATAATGTCTACTCCTCCAAATTCTGCACCTACTATTTTAACTGCGTTTATAGCAACTTCCTTATAGTAATTGTCAACTTCACTCATGCATTCTTCTGTAGTTCCTCCTGTAGTCAAATTGCAGTTATATCTTAATATTATTTCTTGTCCAGCTTTTGGTACAGTGTCCAATGATAGGAAATCTCTTTTTAGCTTTAGATTAACCTCATCATCTATGATGATAGGCTTTAACAAAGAATTTTTACGAATTATGTTTGTTTGTTCTATGAGCTGTTTGATATTACTTTTTCCATCACCTATAACATGGGCTGATTTTCTTCTTGCTACTGCTATAACACTATCCCCTAGAACTAGAAATCTGTAATTTTGTCCATGCACAAATTGCTCTGCAATAACTTTGGAAGATGTTTTTGAATGAGAGGCTAATGATGCTCTTTCGAAAGCCTCAGATGCTTCTTGTTCGCTCTGTGGGAGGATAGATACTCCCTTTCCTCCAAGTTGTTGTGTTGGCTTAATAACTATATCTTTATATTCATTAAAAAAATTCACAGCATCGGAGGAAGAGAGTAGGGTCTTTTGTCTTGGGACAGCGATACAATTCCTCTCGAGAACCATATGAGTTAAATTCTTCCTCTTACATATTGTTGTTGACGTAGTTGTTGTTAATGGAGTAGCTGTATTTATTATATGCCATATTGCATTTCCATCACTAAATTGTGCAAGGAGTCCTTTTACTAAAACTTCATAGTGAATTCCAAGTTTATTAGCAGCCCAAATGTAATATGCTAAATGTACATTTCCACACTCTTTCAAATATTCCTCATATTTCTTCATATTTAAAAAGTATGTGTGGTATCAATTAAATATCCTTTCAATTCATTTCTTCCCATAGATATAGGATACTCTAAATCTGGGACGATTATAACATCGAGAGATCTAACCTGTTCAGCTATTTCCATAGATATTTCTATTACAGGGCGTATCTTCACATCATTGCCATCTGCAATTTTGGCAATCCTCTTTATTCCTTCTTCTAATGTCAGTGCTTGAATATTTTCATCAATATACTTCTGAGCATCTTTAAGTGTATTGAATTTTTCAGGAACGTTTAAGGAATTAAAATATTTTGTGGTTGAAAGGAAACCAATTCTATTTGCTGTTGCTTCTGTAATTCTAGATGTGAGAATACTTGTATCCATAAAAACCTTAGAGGGTTGTTTATTATTCTTATTTTTCTTTTTGACAGAAAGTGCTTGTCTATCAAATAATGTTACCTTTTCAATAATATTAACTACTTTTCTTCCACTTATTGATTCTATACTCTCCTCAATTTCTCCACCAAAAAGATCTTTTGCAATCTTTATACCGTGTCTGATACTTTTTACATCAACCTCTTTTATTAGTTCTAGTCTAGATCTTAATCCTGCTTTATTGGCGACTTGTATTCCTAATCCTGGTCTAGCGTTTAATTCAAAAACAACAGGACCTTTTTCTGCATCTATTGATATGTCTACTCCAATGTATCCAAGTTTTGTAACCTTTTGGCACTTTAGAGCTATTTCGAGTATTTTGTTCCAATCAGGAATAGTTATACCACTGAGCTTTTTATTATCTTCTAGGTCTGTAGTATATTCTATATCTTCATATACATCACTAAATATACTTTTTGTATCCATTTGCATAGAATATGTGGTAATTCCTGTAGCTATATCTATACCAGTGCATATTGCTCCAGAATGTAGATTTGCAGTTCCATTTGATCTTTTAGTTGGAATTCGTATCATGGCCATTATGGGTACTCCTTTGAAGCATATTACCCTTATATCAGGAACTCCTTTGTATGAATATTGCTTAAGAAAAGGGTCTGTTTTGACTCTTTCTTCTATGATTGCTGTATCTTTTTTATTTCCCATGGAGTATCTTCCATCAAGAATATTTGCAATATGTAAGGAGATGTCATATTTAGACATTACAGTTCCGTTTGGTCTTATCCAAGCTGTTTGTCCTTTTTTCTTCCCGTAGAATATAATGATGCCATTGCCTCCTGTGCCTTTGTTAGGTTTAATTACAAAACTTTTAGGAAGTGAATCCCAATTCAAAAATTCTAATTGTTTTCTGTCTTTTACAACTTTGTAAATTTTAGGTGTTAAGATTCCATTTTCAGTTAGTATTTTTTTTGTAAGAATTTTGTTGTCTGCAATATTTTTAGCTCTAGCAGAGTTATACGGACGGATGTATTCCTGATTCCTTCTGTTGATACCTAATATTTCTTTGTAACCTTTACTTTTGAGCATTGTCCTTGTTCCCAACTATGGAATTAAATCTGAGGATTTCCTTAATTCTAAGTTCTTTGAATTGTCCTATGAGTATATTTATGAATATGAGTAGAGGTATTATCCAGAGGTTGTTAATCATGTACTGTGATATTTGCTCAGAAGTTATTATGTACCAACCGATTGATGCTATTACGATTGTTCCTATGAGAGGAGAGAATGAAGTTTTTAAGGATTTTTGGGTAAATTGTTTTACAAAGAAATCAGAAAGAGTTGCAATGGATACAAGTGCTAGAGGGGATATCATAGATGTATTTTTTAAGCCCAAATCATATTTGTAGGTAGCTATTATGAGCATGAGAATTGCAATTACTAGAAGGCAGTAATTTATTGCAATTCTTGTAATGTAATGCATTCTTATCTTTTTCAGTACCGAGTAGGAGACAAGGGTTGTTATTATGACAACGGCAGTTATGGCTAGTCCATATTTAAGACCAGTATATGAGTATGCTATTGCTAAAATAATTGGGGAATATATACCATATGATTTTCCTCCAAAAATGTATCTGAATATGCTTACGATTGTTGCAACAACAGTTATAGATACTAGAAGTTCTAATGTCTGTTGAGAGACACCATTATCTAGAATCCATGAAGTAAATGGGGAATATGTCATCTCGCTATATCAGATGATAATTTTAGATATCAAAATCACACAGGTAATTATATTCCAATGAATATGAAAGAAGCAAGGTTTATTAGTATTTAATAAAGAAAAGGACTGTCCAAAAACAGTCCCTTCATTCTTTAAAGTAGAGTAGTGTAGCTTACTGTAATTCAACAGTTGCTCCTGCTTCTTCAAATTTTGCTTTTATAGCTTCAGCATCCTCTTTCTTGACATTTTCCTTAACTACTTGAGGTGCAGCATCAACAAGATCTTTTGCCTCTTTTAAGCCGAGTTCTGTTACTTCTCTTACTGCTTTTATGACTCCAATCTTGTTTGCTCCTGCATCTTTAAGGAGAATGTTGAACATTGTTTTCTCCTCTTCAGCAGGTGCAGCCTCAACTGGTGCTGCAATAGCAACAGGTGCAGAGGCTGATACTCCGAATTTGTCTTCCATGACTTTTACCAAATCAGAGAGTTCTAAAACAGTCATTTTTTCGACTATTTCGAGAACCTTTTTGCCATTTTCTGACAATTCGGGTAGTGTTTTTGCTTCGTCTGCCATATTTTTAAAGAATTAAGTTAATTAATTGTTTCTAAATTAAGCACTTTTTTCAGAAATGCCTTTAAGAACCAAAGTTAGACCTTTGATATTTCCTGTGATTGTGTTCATAAATCCTGTTAATGATGCATTCATAGATCCTGCAAGCCTTGAAAGTAGAACATCTCTCGATGGAATATCTGCTAATTCCATAACTCTTTCACTTGAAAGGAATTCATTTTCAAATACACCAAATTTTGCTGAGAGAAGGCCTTTTTCTTTTTGAATCTGCTTTATTAATTTCGCTGGAGAAGTAGGATCTTCATCAAAATATATGATTGCTGTAGGTCCATCTACTTCCTGTGTTTGCAGTGGTTGGTTAGTCTCTTGAAGAGCTATTTTAAAGACTGTGTTTTTCAAAACTGCATAGTCAGCATTAGCCTCCTTTAGTTGTATTTTTAATTTTGCAACATCAGAAGCATTGACTTTGTCAGAATTGACTAGTAGGTAGCCTTTTTTATTCTGAATGATATGTTTATATTTATCTAGTAAATCAACCTTTTGTAAGTGACTTTTCGCCATATTTGTTATAGTTAATAATTATAGTTGAACATACACTTGCCTCGTAAGGATTTATTTTTGTACCTTATTTCTTCGGTAAGTCTCGTGCATTATATCAGATGATTTAATATCAATCAACAAATACACAGAATATTATTAGTGAGTCTAATAGGGCAGAAGTAAAAATGAATTTACATTTCTTATTAGACTCACTAAGAGTGCTCTACAAAACAGTTTAATCCGATGGGATAAATGATTCTTTGAGAAAGAGAGAACCAGATTCATTATTGTACTCATAATACTTTCCAGTATTAACATCTCTTGCAATACCACTGTTTTCCGATATTACTGATATGATTTCTAGTCTTTCATAATGATCTCCAGCGATTGATACTAGATATCTATATCCATTATCATAAATGAGTATCCACTTTCCTTTAGCTAACAATTGAGCCTCCTTTCATTTTTTCTGTTTTGTAAGAGCAGACAGAATAATTGTAGTTTGTATTGCCAAACTTGTAAACTCCCTATGATATGTTTGCTGTAGAAGAGGGTTGTAAGGCTATCTGGAATAATTGATCTTTATACTTGGTCCCATTGTAGGACAGATGTACATTCTCTGTATAATTTGATCATAAGATTTCCCAACAACTTCAGAAATTGCTGATATTGCTGTATGGATATTTTCTTCTAATTTTTGATCTTCCATGTCTAATGATCCTACTGCCATATGTACTACTCCAGATGGATCACATGCGAATGTTTGTTTTCCTTTTTTGTATTCGGAAACAGCTTTGGAAATATTTTCTGTTACTGTTCCATTTTTAGGATTTGGCATTAAGCCTTTTGGACCTAATTCTTTTCCTAAGACAGCTATTTTAGGCATAACAGATGGTGTTGCAATTGCAACATCAAAGTGAGGGCCATTTTCTTTTATCTCTTTTATTAAGCTATCTAATCCAACAAAATCTGCTCCTGCACTTTTTGCTTCTTCTTCTTTATCAGGAGTACAAAATACTGCGACTTTAATGTTTTTAGTATTTGTAGCATTGGGAAGTGAAACCGCTCCTTTTAAGGATTTTGGATCTTTATCTTTTGGTATTTTCAAATCAATGTGTAATTCAAGTGTTCCTGGAAATTTGGAGTAGGAGAGGGTCTTAATCTTTTTTATTCCTTGTTGTAGTGTGTATGAAGCACTTCTATCCAAATCTTGTGTTATCTTTTTATATTTTTTTCCTCTTTTCATAGTTATTTTGGTAACAATTATTATTTAATATCAGTCTCAACGCCCATCTGTTTAGCAGTACCAGCAATTATTTTTGCTGCCTGTTTAGGGTCTGATGTGTTTAAGTCTGGCATCTTTATCTCTGCAATCTTTGCAATTTGTTCTTTTGAAATTTTCCCTACCTTTTCAAGATTTGGTTTTCCTGATCCTTTCTTAATTTTTAATTCTCTTCTAATTAATTCAGAAGTTGGTGGAGTTTTGAGTATGAAATCAAAACTTCTGTCTTCATAGATAGTTAAAACGACTGGTGTTAATATTCCACCATTTTCTTTTGTTTTTTCATTGAATTGAGCACAAAAATCTTGTGTGTTTATCCCATATGGGGCTAGGGTAGGGCCTATGGGGGGTGCCATTGTAGCCATTCCTGCAGGGATAGTTATCTTTATTATTTTTTTAATTTCTTTTGCCATATCTGAATATTTTTAATTTTACTAAAGTTTAGAAACTTGAGAAAGCTCTAATTCTACAGGAGCTTCTCTACCTAAGAATGAGATGAGGACTTTTATCTTACCCTTGGTAGTGTCAATTTCCTGTACGCTTCCTATGAAGTCAGCAAATGCACCATCAGTAATTTTAACTGCTTCTCCAATACTAAATGAGCTTTGATATGAAGGTTGTTCAATTTCCATGAATTTTGTTATTGCTTTTACTTCTGATTCTGCTAATGGCTTGGGATATCTGTCTGTTTTTACAAATCCTCTGACTCCTTCTGTGTTTTGAACTAAGTCCCATGTTGCGTTATCAAGCTCCATTTTAATGAGAACATAGCCTGGAAATATTTTTTCTTCTTTTACATCTTGTTTCCCTTTCTTTACAACGATCTTCTTTTGTATGGGAACTAGCATGTCTACTATTTTATCTTGCATTCCAGTTGCTGTTGCTCTTTGCATTATTTCTTTTTGAACACTGTTCTCGTATCCTGTTCTTATGTTTAGTACATACCATTTTGCATTTGGGTTCTCTTTCTTTTCTTTTTTCTCAATCTTTTTGCTCATTTTTTTTAATTTACATGTTAAGGAATAGGTCTCTTAATTTTGCTAAGACTAAGTCTAGCCCTGCCATAATTAGGGAAATTATACCACAGACGATTAGTGTATATATTGTCATAGTGGCTACATCTCTCATTGAAGGCCATTTGGTGTTCTTCGCTTCATTTATTATATTTTTTATTATTTTCATCACTCTATATTCTTTTTGGCAGGCCCACACCGACTCGAACGGTGAACTACGGTTTTGGAGACCGCTGTTTTACCAATTGAAACTATGAGCCCATCTTGGTAAAGAGCCAAGCCATTTATTTTATTTTGGTCTCCTTGTGTACTGTATGTTTTTTACATACTGGACAGTACTTTCTTTTTTCTATTTTTTCTTTGACATTCTTAGTTTTAAACTGAGTGTAATTCCTTTCTCCACACTCTGAGCACTTAAAAGCTATTATGTCCCTTTTTACTTTAGCCATTTTTACAGTTGTGCAAATTACGATTTATTTATGTATATTGGGAAATATCGCCGTATTATATTGGAAATATTTCCACAGGTCAAATAATTTCGTACGATATTCTTTTCTTAAAGAGAGAGCTGGATCTGAGAGTCGAACTCAGGACCTCATTCTTACCATGAATGTGCTCTAACCAACTGAGCTAATCCAGCAGTGAATCGATTATATCAGGGATGAAGATAAAGTTACATATATAATAGATGGTGCAGAGAATTGGATTCGAACCAATGAACCCCGAAGGGAGTGGATTTACAGTCCACCGCGTTTGACCGCTCCGCCATCTCTGCACAATGGAGCCGAAGAAGAGACTCGGACTCTTGACCTGCT
>Ga0208825_1000277_pt1 | contig 52649 bp, 56 predicted proteins | sample AD_UKC113_MetaG_FD_184450 | JGI IMG/M metagenome (GOLD analysis project Ga0208825, IMG submission 184450) | Active sludge microbial communities of municipal wastewater-treating anaerobic digesters from Hong Kong - AD_UKC113_MetaG (SPAdes)... | ecosystem: Engineered > Bioreactor > Anaerobic >... | reverse complement strand
ATACAGCAGCTTGATAGTACTGTACTTGATGTTCAGTTTTCAAAGAGCAACTTGCTATTTTAGACCAGCTATTTTATGTCTACCTCACCTAGGTGGTCTTGTTGTCATGCGTTTCATTAACGTCAGAAGCCTAAAAAAATTTCTCAAAATTTTTATTATAAACTCTTGACTTTAATTAGCTGGTCTTTCTTAAGAATAATTCAATTCTAAATCATCAAACTGAAGTACAATTGTTCGTTATCTGAACTTTAGCTGAATTTATCATCTTATCGGAACATTCGCTGCCAATTCATTATAAAGTTGTTTCGTACCTTCACTGCTGCGGAGACTTATATATACATCTTTCTTATCGGTTCGTTCAATCTTTATTGTAGGAGATGAGTTCGCTTGGACAAAAAGTAAAGTTTCACCGAGTGCATCCGATTTGAAATTTCCTTTTAAAGTTTCTCCGATACCTCCATAACCGTTAGTCCTTCTGCCAACACCAATATCCCTCATGCTTTTTTCTATAAGAGATATGTCAGAAATTTCAGAGAAATCAATCTTTAATCCATATATAGCTTTTATTTGTATACCGCTATCAAGTATAATTACTTCCGGCTCTTTTTCACTATAAAAAAATAATACACCTACGGCAATAACAATTATTGCAGAAATTGAAATTGCAGCGATAATAACTGCTTTTGGAGTTTTTGATACTGAACTGTCGGTTTTATTAATAACCGATGTGCTTCTGTATTTTTTATAAATCCTATAATAGGCAAAAATTAAGACAACTGTTCCCGGGATGCTTATAATTACTAATAAAACAGCACCTGTCTTAATACTGAAAAGTGACAATATACCTGTCACAACCATACTAATAGCATAAATTGTCCACATCAAGCCGTTGGCACGGTTGTATGCCGGAATATCCGTAATCTCTTCAGGCTTTACAGTACTTCCGGACCAAAAGTGCATGGGGTCTTTTCGTTTGAATGCCCAAAGAGCGATCCCCCAAAAAATCAATGAACAAAGCCAACATACAGCAGCAAATATGATGTTCTCAGACGCCATTGCTATTTCCTCCTTCTCAGCTTTCTTTCAGCAAATTTTCTCGTTTCATCATAACTGTCATACATACATTCTTCCAATCCTACAGCACTACAACTATAAATATACTCATATTCACCAACAATATCAATATAAGCTAAGATTAAAATAATTGGCAGCAGGAATCTTATTAACCTTCCTGCTGCCAATATCATTTTTGTACCTCTTAAATTCTATGAGTGAAGCATGAGCTCAGTAACTTTTGAATAATCAATATTATGCGGCTTCCACTGCCGTTTCCTCAGAAATCCCCTTTTTCTCATAATACAACCAGCATCAATAAAGCTGTACAGCTCATCATCGAACCAGGGAGGTGTCCATGCTCCGGAACGGCAGATATGGATCCCTGCAACCACTTCATCGGGCATTTGCCTGTCAAGAGCATTCAAACAGGCAAAGCGGATGTATGGGGTATCCTCAAATTCTTCCTCTTTTTCCTTTGTGTAGGGACTATAAACAATTACAGCCTCTTCAATATTTTTGTTGTACACAAGCCTTCCCAGCCAGTTGGCACAATGGGTATAATATCCCTTTGTAAAATATCCATAACCGAGATCAGCATGGGCATCAAAGTTGACTACCTTATTGCATTTAAGCCTTTTAGCCAAATAATAGGAATATTTATGTGACTCGGATATGAAAAGGACAGTTAATTCATTAATACTGTACTTTTGCCTTAATTTATCCCAGAAGTTTCTATAATCGGGCATAATACTGTATTTCAGCTCGATGCCCGGATTTTTTAAATATTCCCTGTACCAGCGAAGATAAATATTCCAGTAATTCTCCCTCAAAGAAGCAATTTCCGGAATTTCAGTTTTGATAAAATAATCCCAATCTATACTGATTAAAACACGATTCAGCATATTAGCACATCCATTAACATCCCTCATTTCGTGTAATCCCTTGTTTTGAGGTTATCCTTTCAAACCGCTGTTTTCAGTGGTGCATAAATGCTGCCGGCCCCTGCTACTCTGTTAATTATTTCTTCATTGGAGAAACCTTCCTCCATCAATGACGAATACACGTCCCGCACTGAGTCGGGTATAAAAATTTGAAGAGCAGTAAACTCACCATCTATTTTGTAGCTTCCCATATATGCGGGAATAAAAACTGTTTCTAGAACCCCAACACGTACCTTTTCCATATCGCTTATTATTTCAGCCTCACCGTCTATAAACATAAAGGCTGAAAAAGAGCCATCTGCCATCAACTCAACCGGTACACCCTTGCTGTCAATTTGTCTTACACAGAAATATTGACTTAAAGCTAAATATTTTGCTTTTATTTCGTCGTAGTAAACCGTAAGTCCATCATATAAAGCTTTACGGCTATCATAATCAAGAACATCCAACGCCTTGTCTATATGTAACGGTCGTTTTTTTCCGTCAGCATCTGTCCTGTCATAGTCAAACAGCCTGTAAGTCAGGTCTGAAGATTGCTGGATTTCAGCAACCACCAGTCCGTCATTTAAAGCATGTACAGTACCTGCCGGAACAAAAACCACGTCTCCCTTTTTTACCTTAACTTCTTTGTATAGTCCTCCATGCTTGCCTTTTAAAATAGCCTGGCGAATTTTTTCCTTGCCGATATACTCAGTAAAACCATGTATTACTGCTGCATCAGGTTTTGCATCAATGACATACCACATCTCTGTTTTTCCCATTTTCCCATTCTCATTTTTCTCAGCATATTCATCATCGGGATGCACCTGAATCGACAAATTATTGTTTGCATCAATAAATTTCAGCAGTATCGGCAGTCCTGCTTTAATTTTATCTCCAAGCACCAGCTTACCGTATTTTCTCAGCACATCTGTCAAAGTATGTCCTTTCAACGGGCCATTGGCTATTTTACTTTCACTTCCCGGTATACCCGACAGCTCCCAGCTTTCTGCCAAACGTCCCTCAGGCACGGATTTACCCAGCTTTTTCAGATTATGTCCTCCCCATATGTACTCTTTGTATACGGGCATCATTTTATAAGGATAAAGCATAATGAACACCTCCGTAACCTCTTATCTTCCAAAGTATAATAATTCTAATTATCAATCCCACTAAAGTAATTTACTGTAAATTCTGCAATTTAAATTTATATAATTTATCAGATCTGTTATTGGAAGTAATAATTGTATTAACCACTCTGGAGTTGAGATCCAGCAGCTTCAGAGTATTGCTCACCCCTATATCCTGTGCAAAAGCTTATTAATAATCCATATCATCAGCCGGCATGGAAGGTGCTTTCTTTTTCTCCGGCTTTTCAGCTACAGCACTTTCAGTAGTCAGAACCATGGATGCTACCGAAGCAGCATTCTGGAGTGCAGACCTTGTAACCTTCACAGGGTCTATGATTCCAGCCTTGAACATATCCACATATTCCTCCTTAGCAGCATCAAAGCCTATACCTTTTTCGCTGCTCTTTACCTTTTCAACTACAATAGAGCCATCAATTCCGGCATTGGCTGAAATTTGACGCAATGGTTCCTCGAGAGCATGGAGTATGATAGAGGCCCCCGTTTTCTCATCTCCATGAAGGGTATTGACCAGTTCTACAACTTCAGGAATAGCATTGATATAAGCAGTACCTCCGCCGGGCACTATTCCCTCTTCAACAGCAGCCCTTGTAGCGTTTAGAGCATCCTCTACCCTATACTTCTTTTCCTTCATTTCGGTTTCTGTTGCCGCACCAACCTTGATGACGGCTACGCCTCCGGAAAGCTTTGCTAATCTTTCATTGAGCTTTTCTTTGTCATAGTTTGAAGTGCTGAGCTCAATCTGCTTCTTGATGGATTTCACTCTGTCATTGATAGCCTCGGATTTTCCTAAGCCATTGACGATAATGGTGTTCTCCTTCTGTACCTTGACGGATTTTGCCCTACCGAACCATTCAAGCTTGATTTCTTTGATATTCATACCTACTTCCTCGGAAACAACCTCCCCGCCTGTGAGTATGGCAATATCCCTCAGCATCTCCTTCCTTGTGTCTCCAAAGCCAGGAGCCTTTACAGCCACACAGTTAAATGTACCACGCAGCTTGTTGACCACAAGGGTAGCCAGTGCGTCTCCCTCCACATCCTCTGCGATAAGGAGCATTTTTCCGCCATTCTTAGCTATCAATTCAAGAGCAGGCAGTAAATCCTGAACATTGCTTATCTTCTTGTCTGTGATGAGAATATAAGGGTCTTCAAGCACAGCCTCCATCTTTTCATTATCCGTTACCATATAAGATGATACGTACCCTTTGTCAAACTGCATTCCTTCCACAACCTCAATGATGGTGTCGGCAGCCTTGTTTTCCTCAACAGTGATAACTCCCTCGGAAGTCACCTTTTCCATGGCATCTGAAATGAGCTGTCCTATTTTTTCATCTCCGGATGAAATGGTAGCAACAAATGCCATGTCATCCTTACCTTTGAGCTTCTGGCTGTTCTTTTTCAAGCTGTCAACCACCTTTTCAACAGCCTTTTCCATTCCCCTTTTTAGAATAATGGGATTTGCACCGGAAGCAACATTTTTCAACCCTTCTCTTACAATAGCCTGTGCCAATAGTGTAGCCGTGGTTGTACCATCACCTGCCACATCGTTGGTCTTGCTGGCAACCTCCTTCACAAGCTGTGCACCCATATTTTCATAAGGGTCATCAAGCTCAATTTCCTTAGCAATAGTAACTCCATCGTTGGTAATGATGGGAGAACCGAACTTTTTATCCAGCACCACATTCCTTCCTTTAGGCCCTAATGTAACCTTAACAGCATCCGCAAGCTTATTCACGCCAGTCTCAATGGATTTTCTTGCTTTTTCATCAAATGTTATGATTTTTGCTGCCATAATTTATAAACCTCCCTATTCAATTACTGCCAGGATATCATCCTGCTTTACCAATAAATATTTTTCGTTTTCCAGCTTAACCTCAGTTCCCGCATACTTGCTGTAAAGTACCCGATCTCCTTTTTTTACTTCCATTTTGATTTCCCTTCCGTCCTTTACTTCCCCCGGGCCGACTTCCACCACCTCAGCCATATAGGGTTTTTCCCTCACATTGGACGGAATCACAATTCCGCTTTTTGTTGTCTCTTCACTTTCAACTTCCTTCAAGAGTACCCTAATACCCAATGGTTTGATGTTCATAAAACAACTGACTCCTTTCATACAACGCTTGATATTTTCATATACGATATCACATAGGAAACAAGGCTTTCAGCCCCCATATTAAGGTTTACACACTTCCGGGTCAGTGCATCGTAGCAGCCTCCCGTTTCACAGTCTATAAGGCTGATTCCCTTGGAATTCGCTCCCTCGTACCATGCATGGCAGATTTTTGCCCTTTGCAGATATTTCTTTTTACCTGTTGCTTCATAAGCCTCAAGATGAGCAAAAACACCTTCACATGCTTCTACCGTCTGTTCATCGAATTCAGCCGGCTTCCCGCCCTTTGAAAGCCAACCGTCGCATCCCACAGGCTTGAAATATCCGTCCTCGAATGTTACCCTGCCAAGGAAATCCAGACTTTCCTCTGCCGTATCGAGGAATTTCTTCTCCCCTGTAGCCTTGTATGCGGCTATCAGGGACCAGGGTAGAATATTATTGCAATATGTCACATTATCCTCAAACCACTTCCACTCTCCGTCTCTATTCTCCTCATACTTTTGACAAAGGGACTGGGCTGTTTCAAATACAATCTTTTTTGCATCCTCATTTTCAAGGTGGGCAAGGCCTATGATTGAATAAGCTTTTGCCCTCAACCATGTGAGGGAAGCCACATGGGGCATTGCTTCTTTTAATAGATGCAAAAGTCCATGCTTGATTCCCATGGGTGTACTTTCATTGGAAACAGCAAAGCTTAAGGCCCACAGGCATCTTCCGAAGCAGTCCTCAGAACCTTCTTCCTCAAGCCATTTTCTGTCATATGCCATAAAGTTTTTGAATTTTCCCTTTTCATTCTGTGCATTTAATAGGAATGAAGAATACCGATAAACCAGGTCAAGATATTTTTTCTCTCTGTATCTTTCATACAACATCAGTGCCATAATCAATGCCCTGGCATTATCGTCAGTGGTATAACCATATCGCGGATCTGGAATTCCGTATTTTGAGTGTTGCATCATGCCTGTATCATCGGTTAACCGAAAAATGTGGTCGACCCTCATTACATCACCCTGCTACCTGCAGCAAGCTTCTGTCCTTCAAGTATTTTTCTAAAAAGCTTTGCATAACTTTGAGCAACATTTTCCCACATCATTGTTCTGCCAACACTCAATGTTTTGTCTTCCATTTCTTTTTTGGCTTCAGGATTTTCCAGCACATATTTGATATGTTCAGCCAGCGATTGGGCATCGTTAAACTCAGCCAAAAGGCCCCTGCCCTCAGAAAGCATTTCTTTTGCATAACTGTAAGGCGTAGATACTATAACTCTTCCATAGCCCACAGCATAAGCCAGAGTTCCGCTGACCGCCTGATCCTTCCCAAGGTAAGGCGTCATGTAAATGTCCGACATCTGCAGATAATTTATGATCTCATCCTTGGTAAGATATTTGTCAACAAACCATACATGCTCATTTATCCCAAGTCTGTCAACCAATTCAATGAGCTTTTCCCTGTATGCTTCACCTGATTCCTTTTTGACACAGGGATGTGTCTGTCCTAATATCATATATACAATATCCTTATGCTCCTTAGTCACCTCTGCAATAGCTTTGATTCCGTACTCCAAACCTTTTCCCGGGCTTAGAAGACCAAAGGTACTGACAACACTGCGACCTGAGAGTCCATGCTTTTCCTTAAGCTTATCCCTTGATTCCAAAACTCTGTACGGTACGCCATGATGTATCACTTCAATCTTTGAAGGTTCTATGTCATATACACTCTCAAGTATAGGCTTTGTATTTTTTGCCATGGTGATAACCTTAGTGCTTTTTTCACCTAGCTGCCTCAGAATTTCCTTCTGCTTTTGTGAAGGCTCGGGCAGTACGGTATGAAGTGTTGTAACAAAGGGAATCTGCAAGCTGTCAATCAGATCCAGTATATATTCTCCTGATTCCCCGCCGAATATGCCATACTCATGTTCTATTACAAGAAGCTCTATATTTGAATCGTTAATGGCATTAGCAGTATTGATATAGCTTTCCCTGTCATGTTGTGAGAGCTCCATGGTCACCCTGTCGCTGTAACTGTAATCATCATTGCTCACGGCAACAACCTTAGGTTTACTTAAATGCCCTATCTTATCAAGCTCCCTTACAAGATCCTGGGTAAAGGTTGCAAGACCGCATTCCCTTGGTGGATAAGTGCTTAAAAACGCCACATTTCGTATTACCTTCGATACCATTCCATAACCTCCTTTTAATGTAAGAGAATACCTCCGAGTAAGAAGTATTCCTTTTGATTTTTACACCGCGATAGGATGGCTGATGCTTTCTGCCAAAACCACATTATATTCTTCGCTGTTTCTTTCAACTCTGCAATTGGACATAACCACCGAGTTCACAACAGATGCACCGCCTCCGACGCGGACATTATCCCATACAACGCTTCCGATCACCTTCGCCCCTCTGCCCACAGATGCATAATCACATAAGACAGTATTAGGGCCTATAACCGATAATGAGTCAACCTCAACTTCGTCTCCAATGTATACCGGGCCTATTATCTTTGCACTATGGTGTATTTTAGCGGTCTTGCTGATGAATTGCCGATTCTTATTAAAGAAATTGCCACCCATCTGCAATACCCCTTCGAGAATATCCTTGTGTGCTTTGAGGTATTTTTCAGGTGTGCCCAGATCAAGCCAATAGGAGCAGCGGTTATAAACTGCCATCTTATATCCCTTTTGAAGGAGAAGCGGATATGTTTCCCTCTCAATGGATACTGCTCTTCCTGATGGAATTTCGTTTAGAAGCTGAGGTTCAAATATATATACACCTGCATTAATGAGGTTGGAGCTGCTCTCATGGGGCTGGGGTTTTTCCTTGAAGGCAGTAATGAAGCCGTTTTCATCATGCTCAATTACCCCATAGGCTGATGGATTATCAACCTGAGTCACAGCAATGGTTGCAAGTGCTCCCTTTTCCTTGTGGAAACGTATCATTTCTGAAATGTCTATATCACTTAAGATATCCGAATTAAATACCAGGAAGGTGTCATCAAAAAAACTCTCAGCATTTTTAATTGCACCGGCCGTACCTAAGGGCACATCCTCGGTTATATAGTCGATTTTCACTCCAAGTCCTCTTCCATCTCCAAAATGCTTTTCAATTTTATGAGGCTTGTAGCATGTACTCAGTACAATTTCATCAACACCGATCTTTTTTAAGCGTTGAATATTCCTTTCAAGCAGAGGTTTGCCCACAATAGGCACCATTGGCTTTGGCAAGTCGTTTGTAATAGGCTTTAAACGGGTTCCTAGCCCACCTGCTAAAAATAATGCCTTCATATTCATTCCTCCAAACTTAAAGATATTCTTTTTTTACTCATTTATTTTAGGCTCAGGACACCTTTTGATGTACTCCAGCAGGTCCCCGATGTTGGTAGTTGCCATGGCTATGCAGGTATCCGCAGCACCATAGTACAGCTTGATTTCCCCTGTTTTTTCATTGTGAACCCATCCGCAGGGGAATACTACGTCGTCCACATCTCCTTCTCTTTCATAAGCTTCTTGCGGACCAAAGACCCATTCATCACTTCTCTTCAACACTCTGAAGGGATTTTCCGGATCTAAAAGTGCCAATCCCAACCTATAAATGGCTCCCGCTGCTGTCTGCCGTACTCCATGGTACAAAATTAGCCAGCCTTCGGGTGTTTCAAGGGGTGGTGTGTTGAGACCCACCTTATTTGCATCCCACCAGCCTCCCCGTCTTGCATTGATGAGAATCTGGTGCTCTCCCCAATACTTAAGGTCATCAGACCTGGAAACCCAAATATGTGCCCCCGGTCCTACTCCATGGCGTGCAGGTATCGGTCTGTGAATAAGCAGCCATTTACCGTCAATTTTTTGGGGGAACAAGGCAGCATCCTTATCCTCCGGCGGCATTATGGGACCAAGCCTTTCAAAGTTTTCAAAGTCTTTTGTCAGTGCCATGGAAACCAATGGACCGCCCTTTGAATAGGCAGTGTACACAACGGCATATTTCCCAAGTTCCTCAATCCATGTGATTCTTGGGTCTTCAATACCCCATTCCTCCTCAGGATAATTATCCGGATCAGGCTCAAGAGTGGGTTTTTCGTCTATAACCCAATTGCTTATACCGTCGTCGCTGACTGCCTTTGTAAGATGAGAAAAGCCTCTTCTGTCCTCAACCCTTGCCAGCAGCAGAACCTTTCCGTTGTAAACGGTTGCTGCAGGGTTAAATACCGTGTTTGCTGCGTAAGGCCAATCTTTTGATGAGAGAATAGGATTTTTGGAACTCCTCTTAAAAAGTTCCCTGTAGGAATGCCTGTCTGAGGTGGCAAGCTTTGTTTCAAACCTGTTTGTCATCAACGTCTCACTCCTTTGTATCAGTAGTGGTCAGTAATGCCAAAAATGAGTTCTAATTATTTTGATTTTTTTAATTTTTAATGTGGTTTAATATTCCATAAGCAAAAAAGCGTTTTAAAACCCCTTCTAGTTTTAAGATAAAAATATCGATAACGGCTGAACGCTATAAATATAAATATCAATAAAGTAAAAGGAATATTAAACCGCTCTTTTTAAACGTTATTAGCACTCATTATTACTGAGTGCTAATAATATTTTATAAATCTTAATTTTTTTTGTCAAGACATTTCTTAGTAAATTTTATCAGGTCTATCAAGGAATCCCTCTCAACCACTAATCAAATAGCCTATTTCCCTTAATCAAAATATTTCTTCCAAGCCGGCAATTTACGCATCATGTCTTCAGCAATCTTACAGGCAGCACTTTCATCAAATCCCTGTGTCTTTATTATAAATTTCGTAAGGCTCTCCTTCTTTTCTTCAAAAGATTGCATTTCCCCATCAGGACGCGAACAATGGACACAATAATCCTTGCTCTCATCGTTCGCAGCAAAATCCGAAATATTCTTCATAGGCATTCCACAAGCAATACATGTTTTCATTCATAATACCTCGCTTTCTTTTTTGATTAAATTTAGATAAGAAGACAGTAATTCCGCTCTGTGCCTTCTTATAACCGACTCATTAGAATGTGAGAAAAATTCCTTGTTTAGCAAATAATAATGAACCAGACCGAGCCATGTATTGAAAAGCATATGTATAGGCAGCTTTTTGACTGTTCCTTTTTCTATCTCGCGGTCAATAGCACTGCTGAAATGATGGGCCACAGTCGACTGAATAACCGCAAAAATGCTTTTTGCTTCATCCGGTAATCTATTTTTCTCTGAAATTAATCTGGTATAAAACCCTTCGTACTCTTCAAGTACATTCAAATGCTCATTCAATAAACTCTCTACACTGTCACACTTTTCTGCAAGCATATGCAGACTTGCCCCCATTTTATCTCCGAAGTCGAAAAACAAGCAAGTCAATAAGTCGTTAAGAGTTGGGAAATGAACAAATATTGATCCATGTGCAACTCCAGCTTCCTTAGCGATAACGCTTGTCGGAACTGCAAAACCTTTTTCAGAGAAAACTCGGTAAGCGGTTTCAATGATTTTTTTACGAGTATTTGATTTTTGCGTCTGTCTTGAAGAAATTTTCATAATTGACTCCTCACTCATTGAGTATATACTCATTGTAATCGAATTTCATTTTTTTGTCAAGTGAAAAAAACATTTATAAATAAAAAAGACCCAACCACGAGAGTTAAGTCTATTAGTTTCATTTTAGGAGTAGATGAAGAGGATCCCATTTTTGTCATTATTAAAGCAAATTAAATACTAAACCACATATCATTAAAAATATCTATTCCAACTTTATCATTAAGCATAGTTTCAATCTGATTCTTTTCAATTTTACCAGAAATCAAATCGATATCCTTCATTTGTCTTTCCATTTCAGATAAATATATTTCTTTTATTTTATCATCCTTGTTATCAAAATTGTCTTCTATCTCACCTATCAAATGTTCTTCAAAAATATTGATTAAATCTATATTCCTATATGGCGAATATTCCAAAATGTATGCAATATCATTTTTTTCTACAGAATTAAGGAAATCTACAGTGGTGTTTAAAATATTGTATTCAATATAAACTTCTGGCTTTGTCAACTCTTCATCGTTGATATTCTCTATATACTGCTCTATTTCAGATATGAAGTTTACTCTTCTTTCTGGATTATCCGTTAATAATAGATTATTTATATAATTGTCTATATTATTTAAAATTTCTTTTAATTTATTATCAACAAAGTTTTTCTTTAACACTTCCAATTGTCTTTTTATACAAAAAACTCCAAAAATTATAATTTTATTATCTGTAAGACTTTCACATTTTTTGCATATTTGTTCAAGATGTTCTAATAACATACTTATTTCCCTCCAATCTGTCTACTTATCTTGCCGTGTTGGCTGAAAGTTCCTGTAATGTTTATTATTTCATATTCATTTTGTACCTTTTCACAATCTGTACAAGAATAGTGGGTACAAGACTGTGTTGCCCCCTTAACATCTAAACCATTATTTATAGCTGTGGCAATAGCTCTTTGTTCTGCATGATGTCCTGCAGCTCCTTTTAAATTACCGTTAACAGTGCCACCTGCAAAGACTACATCTTCCCCAAAAATCTCCTTAGCTTTAACTTGTGCTTTGAGTCCTGGCTTTCCACCTACCTTAGATACAATAACCGTTCCATCTCTTAGTTTAGTTACAGCCATTGGGAAGCCTTTTCCTTTTCCTTCTCCAAATTCTGCAATATGTATTTCATCAACTGCTCTTTGTAAAAACTCTTTTTCTCCCCCAACAATCCAACTTGTTATATCTATTATGACTTCTTGTGTTTCATTTGGAAAAAGCTTTTTTAGTTCTGTCATAATCTCAGCTAAATTAAGGTTTTTAAACTTATTTTTTATGGCTTTTGCAATTCCAACAATTTTTTGATTTGGTACTTGATGAAGTTGTTTTTTTATTGCCTCATAAATCTTACATAAACTTGCTGAACGTGCATTATCTTCTGCAATACTCAAGAAGCATCACCTCTAATATTTATATATATATATATGTATATATTTAAGAATACATAGATGTATTATATTATAATAGAAGTTTTATACAAATACAAAGTACTGTTTTGAGTATTATTCAATATAAACCTTCTTTCATTGTTTCACTTCGTCAATAATGCTTTCGAGATAGCGATCCAATTCATCCGATGTAACTCCAGCACAGCCAGCCAAGCGGTATTCCTCAACAGTCAGCAATTCTTCTTTTAACTTCAGAATTTTTTCTTTACGGATATAATCCTCTATACTTGCAGATGGTTTAATCTGCATGATATCAACTCCTTGCAGTAGCATTCTAATCAAATTATACTCCATTCATGCTATGATATCTATCAGCAATTTTGTTATATATGCATCTTTTTAAACACAAAATAATATTCATTATCCACATAATTCAACCCATTGCTTGATTTTTTCATATTTTTCAACGGCATACCATGTTCCTGCAATACCCTAAGAATTTTTTCACCTGTGTCATTTTCAATATGGTATTTATCTCCCTTTCTGCGAATTAGTGCCTCTAATTTGAGAGATGAATCCTTTAAAGCTTCCTTGGCATCATTTTGATGATTATTGGAAACAATAATTCCTCCAGGCTTTATATATTTATTACAGTATTTTGTTATACCTCCGGCATAAATTGAGAGCAGCAAATCATAGTTATTTTCTCTAAGGGGAAGCTCCTTTGTATAATCACCATGAATAAACTGAATATAAGCCGACTGCTTATATTTTTTATTGCCGTTTATAATGCTCAATATATTTTGATTATCGTCAAAAAACTTCTTAGCTGTTTCACTGATATCGACATAAATAACATGCTGAAAATAAAAAGAAGGCGTTATATGAATAGAACACCCGGGATACAATGCTGTGCAGCAGTTGTATTCATCTTTTATCAATTTGAACAGCCCTGCTCTATCGAAATTCAAAGCAGAATAAAACCTATTGTAGGAATCATCAAATCCAATGCGTTTCATGTTAATCACCGTTTACACAACTCCACCAAACATTTTACAGTATTGGAATTTCTTATAGTAACTTTATTATAGACAGGTTTTCCAACGATTTTAGACCAGCGTGTTCTGGAAAATGTTTTTAATGGAGCAGACCAAAATATTACTTTGCCAAAACTGCTGACTTTTTCATACTCAGGCTTAGCTTCTCCTACTTCCTTAAACACCTCATCCACAGTAGTTGGCGGTATAACAAATATAGCATTGTGCTTTGATTCTTTATCAGCACCCCACCAGTCCGGTGCATTATTTAGTACTTCAATCAATTCTTCTGCAGATATGATCGACAATGAGATATCCAGCTTAAACCTCTCAGAAATCAAGGCTTCACAGTGCTTTTTCAAAAACTCAATATCAGAATCCTCACTTGAAAATATAATGTTGCCACTGTTAATGTACGTGACCACATCCTGAAAACCGTTTTGCTCCATTAATTCCTTTAATTCTTTCATCGATACTTTGTTTTTTCCACCAACATTAATACCCCGAAGTAAAGCAATATATTTTATCACGTGTTCACCCCTGCCTCTCTTATTGTCGAAAATATTGCAGACTTACTCATGCAGTACTTCCCAGAACCAATAATTCCATATAGTTTGCTACAGATTCTTATCCCTTTTTATCTATAGTACCAACATTTATAAATGTAATCAACAATATATTCAACATATATTGTCTGATCCGATAATTAGATACAAAGCCAGATAATATAGGAATTAAATCTTTATTGCTTTTTCTGGAATTTGTAATATAAAATGTCATATTATTGAATCGCCCCTACTATTGTGGAAAAAGGTTATTTTTGTTTTTGTTTAGTTGTAAATCTAATAATTTATCTGAAAAGACTTTGGATAATTCACTTCAAAGTAATCAACTAAATTTTGATGAACTAACATTGTATCAAAATGATAAAAGTATTTATGATTCTTTTACCGTAAGATATTTTGAAGAAACTAATAACATTTCAAAAACTTCTGCCTCTAATGTATATAAGGTAAGTAATGGTAATAAAGAGAAGCTGACTAATAAGGATCAATCAGCTTCTGGTTTAGCATTGGTGGTTTCAGGTAACAAAGTATTAAAATCACAGAATCGAACAAGCATTCAGTCAAGTGATGGAAGTATTTATGTGTTTACTTTTTAAAGGAGTATGGAGTATCAACAGGAATACATATTTCATACGCTAGTTTTTCCGGCAAAACTAGAGTATGATTTTATATCCTCCGTAATCTGCAATTACATCTATAATTAAATGCTTCCTTCCAACTTAAGCAAGGCTTCCTCTAAGCTCTGTACAAAATAGATACTGTTTCCATTATTGCTTTCATATATAAAGTCCTTAAGAGGTTTGCTTGTGTACTTTGAATAATCTCCGACAATTGCAACTTTTTTACGATAGTTGATAAACTTCTGCAATATTTCGCCTGCAATTCCGGTGCTTAAAATAAAGAAATCATCGGCAACACACGACTTATACACTATAAGTTTATCGCAATCGGTTTCGTATTGCACAGTTGCAATCAAATCTAATGCGGATTGGGTATCTTTGATAACAATCTCATCAGAAATAATCAGTGCAATATCATTTTTCTTACCTACTATTTTGTACTCCATGTTATTCTCCCGTTTCTATAAAATAATCCACAACATAATACTACTCGATTAATTCAAATTTAGCAAATTGGAATTTACATCACAACTTATATTCCATAAATCTACCATTTTTCACAAATCCAAAATTAGTGTAAAGCAACACTCCCATATCAGATGCAGTAATTTGAACAGTTCCACATCCATATTCTTTCGCTTCACTAATAACACGCGATAACAATTCTTTTGCTATACCCTTCCTCCTATAATTACTATCAGTAAACATACTGGAAAGCAACCCTATTTTTCCGCTTGGGCACCCAAAATAAGGCGGCTTCTCTACAAAAGACATACCACTAGTGCCGACAATTTTATCTCCATCTACAGCAATCCAGGATACAAAGGTTCCATCTGCCATATGACGAGTATAATAGTCTTTTAAGGCAGGGTGCAAATCAATATCCTCTGTTGCTCCCTCTTCTCTTAACTGATTGATTCTCATATCTATGAAAATGTCCAGTTCCTTCTCCGTAAGCTTCCTATACTCAACCAAAACAACGCACCTCCACATTTATGCTATTAATATTCTTTTTTCTCTACCGGAATCCAGATTTCGCTTCGATACTTTGGATTTCCAGTGTCCGGACTCTCATTCCACAATATTTCAGGGCCTGAGACTGCTTCATATCCCGAAGACGGAAACCATTCTGAATATATTCTTCCCCATACATTTTGGAGTGTTTCCGGGAAAGGTCCAATAGATTCAAAAACTGCCCAGGTACCGGCCTTTATATTCAATTCATCAAAATCTGTTATTACATCACTTGAAGTTGCTACACCGATGTAATGATCCAACTCACCCTTTTCTTCCATTCTTCCTTCCGAGAAATTAACAGATGCACTTATAATTCCCATTGGTTCAACATTTGAAAGTGCTTTTAATTCTTTTATAACCTCGGGAGTTAAAAGTTCAGTCATTTTTGCAATCTCCGGATTAATGCCCTGAAAAATAATTGGAACTCTCTTCCTAAATCCTACTATCTTAAAAGGTCCTTTCTCAACAATACGATAATTCATTTCGCATCCTCCTTTTATTGATAATTGAAAGGTCATTCTAGGATAGGCCTTTAATTGTGCACTCTCGCTTCTTGCTTCAGAAGGAAGAATACCATGCATAGAATAAAAAGCACGGGAAAATGAGTCTGCTGAATCATAACCATATTTAACGGCAACATCGATTATTCTCAAACTTGTATCTTTCAAATCAAAGGCAGCCAGAGTTAATCTTCTTCTTCGAATATACTCTGATAAACCAATTCCTGACAAAAATGAAAACATCCGTTTAAAATGATACTCCGAGCAGCAGGCAATTTTTGATACTTCACTATAGTCAATATCCTCCGTAAGATGCTCTTCAACATATGCCAGTGCTTTATTCATACTGCTTAACGAATCCATCAAACAACCTCCCTTCATCATCAATATTATCAAAAGATTTGATTACCTATCCGACAATCTGTGCACAATTTATTCGACTTCCTATGAATCCCTCCATTCTTCTCTTAAGAGAAAGCCCCCTTTTTCTCCGCCTTCAGGCCCTAATTCGATTATATAATCCGCTTGTCTGATAATTCTTGGATTGTGTTCAGTAACAACAACTGTGGCACCCTTTGATATTAGTTCGCGGATAATATAGTACAGCTTATCAACATCATTGTCATGGAGCCCTGAAGTAGGCTCATCCAGTATATAAACCGCACCTTCAGTTTTCCCGAAGCATATTTCTTTTGCCAATCTTACTCTCTGGGCTTCACCACCTGATAAGGTTGTTGCATTTTGCCCCAGTTTGATATAGGAAAGCCCAACCTTACAAAGCATATCCAAAGCTTGATATATACCTGAATCATTTATAAATAATTCTTTGACTTCCCTAATTTCCAAATCAAGTAAATCTGAAATAGAATACCCCTTATGCTTTATTTTCAATACAGACTCTTTATACCTCTTACCTTTGCACTTCTCACAGGGAACATAAAGATCCTGCATAAAATACATTGGAATTGCAATTTCACCGGTGCCTTTACAAGCTTCACACTGTCCCTTCGCACTGTTGAAGCAAAAATGCTCTTTTGACAGTTTCGCCTTCTTGGCCTCATCTAAGCTGGCATAATAATCTCTGATAAATTCAAATATTCCGGTATATGTTCCTGGTGTCGATCTGGAGTTCTTTCCGATAGCCTTTTGACTGACATAGTATATTTCAGAAATACATTCAGTACCTGAAATACCATCATACTCTCCAACTGCATATGCCCTCCCGCCAAGTGCCTTTACTATGGCAGGATACAATGTTTTAGAAACCAGACTGCTTTTTCCGGATCCGCTTACCCCCATAACACAGACCAATTTATTGATAGGTATTGATACATCAATATTTTTCAGATTATTTGTTTTTGCCCCTTTCAGAACTATTTTTGCATTTTCTTCAATAACTGCACTCTTAAGGTCATATTCATAATCATCGGTTTCATAAGCCGTGCAATGTTCAACCGTACCTGCACTCAATAACTGCCCCCCGTACTTTCCTGCACCGGGGCCGATCTCTATTAAATAGTCAGCCATTTGTATCAATTCTTTTTTATGTTCAACTATAATAACTGTATTTTTCATCTTTTTCAAGTCCTGAATCGCTTCAATCAAGAATTGAAAATCTTTAGGGTGCAGCCCTTTTGAAGGCTCATCCATGACATATAGAATATTGGAAAGCCATGAGCCGAATTGATTTGCAATTTTGAGTCTCTGTGCCTCACCACCTGAAAGGGATGGGATGCTCCTGTCCAGATTAATATATCCAAGTCCTACCTGTTCAATTTTTTTGATTTTTACGATTATTTTCTTTAAAATGTCTCTGCATTTTTCACGATTGATTTCATTCATATTTCCATATATGAAATGACACCAATTCTTCAGCATGGTAATGCTCATTTTCGTGGCCTCAGGATATCTGGTGCTGCCTATCCTTACGAGCCGTCCCTCTTCAAGGAGCCTTTCTCCGTTACATCTGCTGCATTTTTTATTAACAAAAAATCTATCAATGCCTTCCGTAGACCCGGATGAACGATTTTCCGCCAATAGCCGCTTCAGTATGTTGACCGCTCCTTCCACCGGTCTGGTTATGGTTCCGCTTCTGCCATTAGGACTTTCATAATTCAATGTTACCGTTCGTCCATTGCTGCCATAAAAAATTTGATTCCTGAATTCTTCCGACAAATCCCTAAAAGGCACTTCCAAATCTTCATTCATCTCACTTGCCAGTGCCAGGACCTCGCCCTTCATCCAGTTTGCGTTAGGCTTTTCTCTGTGTTTTCTCAGGTTCCCCCACCATGGAGAGGCCCCGTCCAGAATAGATAACTCAGGGTTTGGTACAATCAGATCAACATCTACCTGGAGTTCTTCACCAAGACCTTTGCAGACAGGACACATATACTCGGGATGATTGTAATTGAATACAGCCGGAGTAAGAGTGAAGAAAATAGTACCGCAGACTTTACACACGTTATTCTCCGGCACTGCTTCATTACAATAGGGACATATCCTCTCCCCAATAGTGGCAAACAACAGCCGCAAGTAGTCACCTATTTTTGTGACGGAAGCAACCGTTGATCTTGGATTTGACCCCAGACCTTTCTGCTCAATGGCTATTGAAGGCTGAAGCCCGGTAATTTTCTTAACCCCGGAATCCTTCAACTCAGTTCCCGTTAATGCATTTGATGCAATCAAATCCAAAAACTGCTTCTGGCTTTCACGATATATGGTGTCAAAAGCAAGACTTGACTTTCCGCTTCCGCTTACGCCTGTTATTACAGTGATTTTTTCCTTAGGAATTTTGACATTTATATTCTGTAAATTGTGAATTGAGGCACCCTCAATGACAATTTCATTTGAGTCGGAATTTTCATGTTCAAAAATCTCGTCACTGTCCAATTCTTCATAATAGCCTGTAAAATCAGCATAAGCTGCATTTTTGTCGGCATCAGAATATAGATCCATCCCGGGAATATCATTAAACACTTTACGATCAGTCCAATGAGCAACCCATTCCGGAACCTCTATACCGCTAATATCTATTTCTTGATATGGGATAACCTGTAAAATCATTGAGTTGTCAAATCCATCAAAGCCTAAAACCGAAATACTCCTGCTATACGGTTCAGCCGATTTTACTTTGACAATAGTAGACGCGAGAGGATTTGGTCTTACTGGTGATCTTGTGGCAAATACTCCGCATTTAGGGGCATTTTCATAGGGAGGATTGCATACCAAATGACTTCGAAACCGTTTATCGTCAAAACGGTCAAACCACCATATCACTCTTAAAAAAGATCCTTCTTTTATATTTTTAATAGCTCCTGTTATTGCCTCTTCTGGGGTATTTTCACACTCACAAAACTGAATAATACCGCCATCATGGGAGTTAAAGAACTTTCCGATCGGCATTCCACTGAATAATAACGGTTCAAAGTCTTCTTCCAAAAGTGCCAGATCTTTGTCGTAACCATCAGCTTTCTCTTCGCAAGGGAAAAAGGGCTTGATGTCTATTAACTCACCTGTAAGTTGATTATCAGATTCTATAAGCACTTCACCGGTTTTTTCCGAAATGTTTACTATTTTTGCAATATTACAATGAAAACCCTGCTTTTCCTTCGTAAATATCACACAATGGCTAAAGTGATCCAATCTGATCAATGCATCTTTTAAATCCCTTTTGATTGTAATCTTTGTCCGACTGCTTCCAGAGTCAATACTATAATCACCTATTTGCTGAAACTCAATCTTTTTCACCTGATACGATCCTTTCCTGATATTCATCTTCTCCAAGCAGAAATCTGCCTACGGCGTATCTGCCGCATTAAACAATCGCAGCATTGTCACAAAGGATTGTTCTCGAGTATAGCTGCCGAGAGGATCGAACTTTCCATTGCTAACCCCACCCATAATCTTATTATTGCTTGTTTTATCTCTCAGTGAGGAAACAAATTCTATTGCTTCCCTTGCCCATTCTGCGTGAATATCCTTATCTGTAAAAACCTCAGGCTGTTCGTTTGTTTTGGTAATACCGAGAACTGCAGCAGTACGCATCAGCATTACAGCAGCCTCCTGCCGTGTTATCATACCGTTGGGGTTGAATCTGCCATTTCCCACACCATTTACAATGCCTAATGCATTAGCTGCAAGAATTTCTTTATCGGAAGTATCTGTAAATGTATTATAGTTAATCGAGACATGATTTTCGCTCAACAATTCCTCAACAGATTTTCCCTTTTTCTGAACCAGAAGATTCAGAACCAACTTGCAAAAATCAGCCCGGCTGATGTTTTCGACGTAATTCTTCTGCATTTGTGACGGTATGAGCTTTAATGAAATGGCTCTTACAATATCTAAAACAGCCCATTGACTGGCCCGTGCTATTTGGTCCAGTTCTATATTGAACTGTCCTGTTTTGTCCTGCCCTGTTTTATCCTGCCCCGTATTGTCCTTCCCAATCTTACCCTGTCCTATTGTGTTCTGTTCTACTTTCTCCTTCTCTATAGTGTAATGAAAGGTTGATACTTCGCTCTGAATTCCGTTGATGCAGGCAACCGCTTTAATAACCGTTGTTTCAGTGATATTTATGGGTCTGCTGTACCAGTAACCTTCGGTTGTTGGTGTAGAACCGTCCGTTGTATAATAAATGTCCGCATCAGGCGTATCACAAGATAAAGCAACTGTCAACATGTTCTTATAAGTACCATCTTGTTTATCGGCTTTCACCGGTTCAGGCTTCAAAAGGTTGAACATCTGAACCGTGTATCTAATTTCAGTAGAAGACCCTCCTTGTGAAATTCCGGAAATGGTTATATCAAAGATATCATTTTGGGTATATCCCTCAATTTCAGGTCTGAAAATTATACATTTTTTCATACCATATCCGCTGTTGTTTACATTGAAATAATACCCGGTCCCGGTATTGTTTGAAGATTCATTTTGGCTGAATGTCCACGTTTTGCCATCATTTCTCCTCGTAAGAGTTACCTTAACATTATCGATATACGGAACATCATAAGCTGTTCCAAGGTTCACCGACCAGGCAATGTCTTTACGCATAAGATCAACAGGCATGTAATTTCGAGCCGATAACCTTTGTCTTTTTGATCATTTTCAATCCTCCGTTTACTGATATTAATAAAATTACCACATCTAGGAAACACGAACAACCCCTATATATGAACGTAAGTAATGGTACTTTTCTGTCCTAATCAGGAACAGGTAATAACCTGGTTCCTTAGGCAGAATTATGTGATTGTCGTCGGTTATCGAGAGCTGCTGGAGTTCATTGTTATCAATATTCCTTTGGACGGATTGTGATGTGAGTTTGAAAACTTGGCAATCATAAAGCTTTGTATCGGTTGAACATACTACCTCTACCCTTTCTCCTGCTGCAAAACTTCCAGTCCAGGGGTAACTGTTTGAAAGGCAGAAGGCCATAATATCCTTTGCTGCTTCAGAAGAGTGTATTGTTTTCACAAGAGTTCGCGATGGCTTTAAATATAAGGCATTGACATTCCCGTTTTCATCAGTTCTGCCCTTAAGCCCTACTCCTTCCGAATCAATTTCAGTCCAATACAAATGGGATATCATAGGTGAGTAGGTAAAAGCAAATGAGTTGTATATGCTCTTATCTGCGTACTCCAGATACTCAGGCATATAGCTTATATTCCTATCTATGGATTTTTGAGATAGCGATACATTATGTCCGTCAGAAAAAACAGCGATTACATCCTCAGGCATATCCGGGTTCTTTGAAATCATTATATAGCCGTTGGCATTACTGATATAAGACATATCCTTCTCATCCAAATTAAAATAGGCATATGCACTTTTCCTGGGTTCAACCGTTTGGACATTATTTCCAAATATAGCTTCAACCTTATTAACCGATAAAGAATTATTATTATCTTTATCCGCCTCTTTTGCCGCAAGGCCGAAGAATACTTTATAGTCCCCTAATTCAGTAAAGTTCAATGTCCACCAATTGCTGTGCCGAGTTAAATCTGAAACACTACCATCGGGGCTTACAAAATATAGGTTGGGATAATGCTCCCCATCCGTCATCCTATCTGCTAGAACCAGCATATAATCGTTATCAAAGGGAGTCTGTTCATATATAACAATCGGTTCATCAGTCTGGCCGTAGAAGTCTCTAATAGCTTTGAGTGCGGCAGTTTTCTCCCCAAAGCTTATGCGATTTTTCTCATTTGAATTGTTTGATGAAAGTTTGTTTTCGGGGTTTGATTGGTTTGTGTTGTCCTTATTTATGTTATCAAATAAATTATCGGTTTTTTGTTCCGACTTATCCATTACTTTTTTATTTATTTCATCGGTCTTGGGATTTAGCATCAATCCAATCCCCACTGCTGCCGCAAGAATGATTGAAACAACTACTATCCAAAACTTAGGCTTTTTATTATTCAATACATTTTTAATTCTTCTTTTTACATTACCCTCGCCAAAGGCAAGTGGACTTCCATTTAAAATATGCCGTCCGGCAGCAAGGGACAATAACGAATTGGCATAAGACTTTCTTATATCCTTATCCATTTTTTTCAGTACACTTTCATCACAGGAAAACTCCATATCCATGCTCATTAATTTAAATGCAATCCACACAAGAGGATTAAACCAATGAATGCACAATATTAAAAAAGCGGCTATTTTAATTACATGATCTTTCCGACGAATATGGGTCTTCTCATGCAGCAAAATATAGCTTCTTTCATGGGCATTCAGTCCAACCGGTAAATATATATTAGGTCTAATCAATCCAAGGACGAATGGTGTTCTCAAATTATTGACTTCATAGATATTTTCTTCAATTAATTGGGCATTTTTAAGCTTCCTTTTCAAAATTAAAACAGATGCAATACTATAAACAATCAACGCTATTATGCCTAAAGCCCATAGATATGCCCCTAATTCCACATAAATTTGTAGAGGATTTGCACTAGCCTCAACTATAGGTGCAGGAAGTGATTGACTTACAAAGGAATCAATCGGTTTTATCCCGGTATTAATCTGTGGAATTTGCTGATAGATGATATCATGGGGGATTAGAACAGAATTTGTATTCTGTGTCCTTGGCATAAGACTAAAAATGCTTTCAAATGAAAATGGAATCACGAGTCGAAAAGCAACCACACTCCATAATGCATAGGAAATAAATTGGGGAGCTTTTTTAAGCGGCAGCCTGATAAGCATTACAAAAAGGATTACATAGCTTGCCGTAAGGCTCAAATTCAAAACAGCAAGAAACAATTCACCCATTGCTACTCCTCCTTGTGCTCATCAATCAATTTTTTCAACTCTTCAGCCTGGTGTTTGCTTAATTTCTTTCCGCCAATAAATGCTGCGAGAAATTTCGGTAAAGATCCTCCAAAGGTATCCTCAACAAAGCTCCTACTTTGTTTTGCGTAGTATTCATCCCTTGTAATTAGGGATGAAACTACCGAATTTTCATTTTGAAAAATACCCTTTTCACATAGCTTTTTCAGTACGGTATATGTTGTGGACTTTTTCCAGGACATTTCTTTTTCGGATAGTTTTACAAGATCTCCCGAAGCAATGGGCTCATTTTGCCATATTAATTCTGCAAACTTTTCTTCGCTTTCTGCAAGTTTATATTTTTTCATGACAACCTCCTTGGTCTATAATCTATCGACCTTATATTATAAGTCTATACTCTATAGACCAAATTGTCAATGAAAGTTTCTAATTGGTTATTCAATATAACTTATTTCAAGAAAAACCGCACCAACTTATGGTAAAAATCCTTGTAGGGCTGGTATCGCATAGGCAGATCAATCCAATTCTTTTTATCAACGATACTCTTTGTATGGCTGAATGCATCAAAACCTGCTTTACCGTGATAAGAACCCATACCGCTTTCGCCAACGCCGCCAAAGCCCATTTCTTCAGTAGCAATATGAATGATGGTATCGTTCACACAACCGCCACCAAAGGGAATGCGGGTTGTTACAAAATCAATATGTTCTTTGTCTATTGAGAATATATACAGTGCAAGGGGCTTTGGGCGGTTTTTGAGGACATCATAAACCTCATCAAACTTGTCAAATGTTAAAATCGGCAGTATGGGGCCGAATATCTCTTCGCTCATAACAGCATCCTCCCACGTCACATTATCCATAACGGTTGGAGCAATCTGCATGGTTGACGGCTTAATGTTACCTCCGCACACCACCTTACTTTTATCAATAAGACCACAAAGGCGGTCAAAGTGCTTTTTATTAATGATGTGACCGTAATTTGGATTTTTGATTGGGTCATTTCCGAGCTGTTCGGTGATCTGCTTTTTAAGCTCCGTTATCAACTTATCCTTAACGGCCTTGTCACAGAGAATATAGTCCGGAGCTACACAGGTCTGACCGCAGTTGATAATCTTGCCAAATATGATGCGTTTGGCTGCAAGAGGTATATTTGCCGTGCTGTCTACAATAACCGGGCTTTTCCCGCCAAGCTCAAGAACAACTGGTGTAAGATGCTCTGCGGCATGTTTAAGCACTATTTTTCCCACAGCCTGACTTCCTGTAAAAAATACAAAATCAAACTTTTTTTGAAGGAGGCGGGTACTTTCCTCTATGCCTCCCATTACAACGGCAATGTATTCTTCCGGGAAACATTCGGCAATCATATCCGCTACGAGTTTTGCCGTAACCGGGGAATATTCACTGGGTTTTACAATCGCAGTATTACCCGCCGAAATAGCATTGACAACGGGATGAAGTGCCAAAAGAAACGGATAATTCCACGGACTTATTATCAGTGTGTTACCGTAAGGCGTTGCTTGTGTATAGCTTACGGAATGGAATTGAGCAAGGGAGGTGCGTACTCTGTGTTTTGTTGCAAATTTCTTTGTATGCTTGATCATGTAACTAATCTCTGAAAGAACCATGCCTGTTTCACACATATAGCTTTCATATTTACTTTTACCGAGATCCGCTTTGAGTGCTGCTGCAATATCGTCCTCATGGCTCATCACACATGCCTTGAGCTTTTTAAGCATTTCTATACGAAATTTAACAGGAAATGTTTTACCGGTTTGGAAAAACTCCCTTTGCTTTTCAACCAGATAATCTATTCGTTCAAGTGCTGTCATTGTTTATACCTCCAATCTGCAATCTTTTCGTAAAATGAATTTTTTGGCTGCAACTTCATGGTAAATTCAACATAAATGATATATCCATCCGAATAGTACATCTGTTCATTTCATTCTTAGATAAGATATAACTGCAATGGAAATAAATATAATACCCACAATCCAGTATATATAACATAGACTACTTGTAGTGCCATATATATCAAGAACTCCCTTAAAAATAAATCCCACTGTAAATGTTGCTATGGAAGCAGAATGGCATTTTAAAAATATATTGTTAAAACGAAATTTTTTCTTACTTGTTCCTATCAACAGCCAAAAAATCATCCCACCTATTAGGGGGAAGACAAATGCGTAAATCATATAATTAGAATATACACCAAAGCTGTACTTTTCATATACCCATCCAAATAACATGCAAAATAAAGTGATAGGAATATATATTTTAGCCCTCTTTAGTGCCTGCTCTTTCTCAATAACCGATGTAGACAATATCACTCACGCTCCTTTCCTTCATTGTCCTTCCATCCGTAGTAGGATTATTAATTATTCTGCCATTAAAATACATGGTGGAAGAACCACCACCATCCAAGTTATATGCTGTCTTTACTCCTAATGTTTCCATAAACTGAGCTAACTCATATAAGGACAGACCCCTGCTTGCTCTTGTTCGACCGTCCGAAACCACAAACACATAATGCAGGTCATCAATAAATCCTATTGCAGTCCGAGGATTGCTCATCATAGCCTTACCGACTTCATCTTCCTCTGTCACAGAAATTTGACTTTTCTCAATCAGTGCCGGTCCAAATGAAAACACCTGCCGAGCTCCTGCATTCAATAGTTCCTCTGCACTTATTTTAGATTCTTCAATAATTCCAAATGTTCCGTCGGCATAAATGACCAAGTCTTCATTTCCCTTGGCCGATGATCTGTAAAGTACACCGTTTCGTATTACATATCCTTGGGATTGTGCTCCATAAAAATCACCGTTGATTGCAAGTATCGCATTATTTTCTCTAGCAATAACGGATGTATAATCTTTTACATTTCTTCCGTAAGTATTTTGTGCCAATGCGGTCTTTAAATTATCCGGCGAAGATATTTTTACATCTGCTACGTAAATATCAGTGTCATACATACGATGGGTGGTAATTGAAATAGCTATTCCGTCATCCTTATATTCGGTTTCTGTGATTTTCTTTTCATTCGTATTTCCATCATTCATGTTTCTATCATTTATATCTCTATCCTTCATATTTCTGTCATTTATCTGTTGTGGATTTTCAAGCGTCTTATAACGATGAGTAATTAAAAATACATCCAATAAAGCATATATTGTAAAGGCAGCCAGCAAAACGCCATAAATTATCCCAAACCTATGATTTCTCCAGAACTTACCCATTCTGCTTTTTCTCCCTTCCTTTTCCTCTTACGAATAAAAATGCGAAGTTAAAAACTTCAAAATCTCAATATATATTGATAAGGAATCTCTCATTGCTCTAAAATGCGAACCTGCATTATTATGAATGTAAACAGTCTCAATCGGAACCTCTATTATATTAATGGATGATTTTGCTAATTGCAGAAGCATATTCATCTCATATTCATATCTCATTCCCGGAATCTTCATCAGCATTGGTATGAATGAGCCATTAAAAGCCCTAAGCCCCGTCTGAGTATCCTGAATTTTAACACCTGTAAACATAAAGAACACTTTCCTGGTAATACCATTCCCAAATCTGCTTTTCCATGGAGATTTTTTAGATTGTTTACGACTTCCCAAAATCATTGCTTGAGGATGTGCTTCCGAGATATCACATACTTTAATAGCATCTTCTATATTATGCTGACCGTCACAATCTAAAGTTACAATAGTCATCTGCTCCTCTTTATATACATCCATTATATAAGAAAATGCCGTTTTTAACGCATGTCCTTTTCCCTTATTCTCAGGATAGCTTATCACATGTGCATATTGCTCAGCTTTTGAAAATATTTCTAAAAATCCAGGTCCGCTACCATCATCAACAACAATAATCTTAAAGCCAGCCTCATATGCTGTTTTAAGAACATCCAAAAATATCTCTTCCGGTTCATATGCAGGAATAACAGCAATCCGCATTATTTTATATCTCCTTCTAACATCATTATACACATTAACATATTAATATAAGTTTAATCTTCAACTGCTGCATTGATGCCTACATATTAAAAATATCATATATAACTTAATTCTAGCTTAGATTTGTGTTGTTTTTCTTTTTACCTTCTTTATGCCCAGAATTATGCGTAAGGGAGCAAAATGTCTGAATGCTTCAAAGAGAGCCAAACTGGCTATATTTCAATTGTTTTAATTGATTCTTCATTTGATGCAATTAAAAAACCCACAGTGAAATACAAGCCGTAGAAAAAAGGATTCTTTCCACCGATATCCGGTAAAGCTTCGGATACGGTTAATGGAATGAATAGAAGCATGAGGAACCATCCTTTATTAAAGAAATGTCCGATAAAACCAATACATCTTTTCTGTCTTGCATGTATTATATGCATAAACAGCGGTAAAAGCACACAGGAGAAAACAAAAAGATATAGTATAAACCACAGATGTGCCGGAGTGAAAGTACCGCGATACCCGGAAATATCTGAAAAATCAGTCAAGAACTGAGTAAACAGATAATTGAAATATCCACCGTTTAAAGTACCCTGCTGTAATCGTGCCATGTAGCCTTGTATAGGAACAATCAGTATTATACCCGAAACCAGCGGGATGAAAAGCCGTAAAACACGCTCTTTTATATAGTGACCTGCATCTTTTTTCTGCAATGCATACCATGTAGCAATCCCCGCCACTAAAAACATCAACGGCATAAACCATGGCCATATAATATTCATAAAAGCAACGCAGGCTGAACTTGTTGCATCACTGTGGATATAATTGAACTCCCTCGAATCGAATACTCTTGCAGCATGGAATGGAAAAAGGAGAAGAATACCAAAAATTCTGAGCCAGTCAATGTCTTTTCTACGCTCTCTCATTTAAAATCCTCCATGAATTTTTTAACAACAGGCTCTTTTTTAGTCTTTTCTGAAACAAAATCAATAAAACTCTGTATTTCCTGCTGTGCAAAACGATACCCGAAATCTGATGTAGTTATTTTTTTCTCATCATTGAAGACTATTCGAACTGCAAAATTTTTGTAAACGGCATTAGAAAGCTTACTATGGGTGGAAACATATATTTTTTCTATCTGTGAATAATTGTACGTTCTTTCCCCAAAGCCTCCCAAACTGTTGCTCACAATAACATCATTTCTAAATATTACATACCAATTAGAAAAAAACACCAGGTATATAATTGTCGCAAAACTAAAAAGCCCAAAAAACATATCAAGTAAAAACCTAGACCGATATGAAGAAAACCCCCCATAAATTTTCAAGAAATCACATATTTCAAAATAGTACCTTTTTAAGAAAACTCTTGATAAAAAGTCAACAGCAATAAATACTGTCAGATACCCCATTAAAACAGCGGGAAGGATAAAAATTTTCTGTTGTGGTAAAAAAACATAAATGTAATCGCCAATATCATCTTTACCTATTAATGAAATCTTATAAAATACTTTTAACCATATGTAAAACGATAGTGCCATAGAAGTTATCAAAAATAAAAAAACCCATCCTTTTACACTCCCCTTTAAATCTCCCCTCCTATAGCTTATAGTTAGCACTAGTCTTTCTCCATAAGGATCAATAAATTGGTATAACTTATAAAAAATCAAAAAAACAAGTATTATTACTGTATATATAATAATATTCTGCATGTTAGAATCCCCCTTAACCTTTATAGGACAGCTTCATTGACTCTCCGCACTTGTTCCTCGGTCCCGTCAAAAAGAAGCTCTTCCCAGTTTGAGGGCAAGACCTGCCAGGAGACACCGAATTTATCCTTGCACCATCCGCAGCTCTCCGCCTCGGGCACCGCCGAAAGCTTTTCCCAGAAGTAGTCTATCTCCTTCTGGTCCTTGCAGTTTACAATGAATGAAAAAGCCTCGTTGAACGTAAAGTCCACATCATACCCGTTGTCCATTGCAGAAAAAGCCAAACCGTCCAGTTTGAAAGCTATATAGTTCACCTTTGCCTTCGAGGATGCAGCTTCGCCTTCCCCATACCTGCTAACCTTTCCTATTTCCGTGTTTTCGAACACTTCCGTATAGTACTTTATTGCTTCCTCGGCTTTCCCGCAGGCAACGCCTGAGAATAGCAAGTTAGGCGTTATCTTCTGAACTTTCTGTCCTTCCTCCACCAGCATTAACTGCCAGGACAAGCCGTAACGATCCTGGACCCAGGCATACCGTTTACTGAACGGGTATTCCCCAAGAGCCATCAGTTCTGTGCCGCCATCAGACAGTGCCTCCCATATTTTGTCCAATTCCTCAGAAGTGGAGAAAGCTACCATCAGCTATGGGGAACTATCCTTTGCATATTGAACTTCTCCTCTCTAGTTGTTATATTCATTCTCCAGTATCTTTAACCCTTCGTACATATCTTGCCCTAAAATCTCCTGAGTCTTGGCAAAATCAAACCTCATATGGAGCTTGTCATGCACCTCAAGAAAAGCCTTCTTCCCATATTTCCGTATAAACATGGCCTGAGCCTTAGCGGAAGCTGCTCCATCATTCTCAGGTGTATAGAAGCCTTTTGTACATTCTTCCAGTTCAGAACATTCATAGCATCCATCTATATTCTTCTCAATGCAGCAACCGGCATTAGGACATTTCCTGTCCTCGTATATTGTCGCATAGGAACATACATTATAATCTGTTCTGCAGGAGCCGCACCACTCACCTAAGAAGCAGTGATTGCAGGAAAAACCGCAGTATGCTACAGGATCCACACCCTTACGGGCATTTTTGCATAACTTATTCTTAATCCGCCGCATCGCCTCGATATGCATAATCCAATGCCTGCTGAACGGCATTTTAATCAAGCCGCAAATGTCCTTACCGCACCAGTAATCAATAAGCCAGACGGCATTCTCATCCGGACTGACACAACCTGACTCTGCAAGCCTTTTCTTATCCGCATCCGAACATTTTGTCTTTAGCTGTGAATATTCAAGCCTTGAAAGAATGGAGTCGGTAGAAAGCATAACTTCTTTGGCATATTCATATAAAGCCCGGATATCAAGCTTTTTTGAAAATTCTGCAATCTCTTGTCCCTGCAACTCATTGCCGGTTGTAATGATGGGCGAGCCGATTTTCTTCTGATAATCGCCGGTCACAAGTATCTGCTCGTCTTTTGCAATCAAAGCATGTGCTACAATATCCTCAATTCGGAAGATGTGCCAGATAGAATAAGAGAGCGTTTTACTGTGGTAACCCTTCGCATTTGCAAAAGGCATCTGATAAAACGCCTCGACGGGATATCCGTTCACAATCTGTGTAATCTGCTCAAACATCTCCTTTCGAAACTCTATGAGCAGTTCTATTCCTTCCCTATATGTAGTTTCTTTACCAATGAGAATCCGGACTCTTTTATTCTTCTCCGACCATCCTTTATCCATTGTACTAGCCTCCATCGCAATCATTTTGTTTTCAGATTTGTAGATATGAAATAATGCTTGCTGCTCTGCTTTTTCCCTAAATTTTATTAAAACCTTTTAAATAAAGGAGATTTGTGATTATTATATTGGATTTCCACCAGTTTTTACTTATGGCCCACTCTTGAGGATAATTGTCCCAACTCCATGTAATATTCCATGAGCCGTCATCATGCTGGGTTTTAATTATAAAATCACATTCAAAATCGGAAATTTCCTTATTACTCAAATAAAATATGCTTTCTTTGCTGTTGATAAATTGTGAAGGTTTACAGACATATGATGTTTCCCATTTGTCAGTATTTCTTTCAATACAGTTTTCAACCTGTTTTATTAACTTTGCTTTCAAAGCATTAACATCAAAAATGTCTATGATGCCTGCTTCTTCAACATATTGCATAAGGCGAATATAGCATGACACAGTGGCCATATTACTGAGAAAGCCCTGGCTCATATAAGTATTTACAGCTTCTTTCGCTAAACGACAACCAAGACTATAAATATTGCTGTTTTTATCTGCATATTTAATGATAAAGCCCGCCAGACAAGCTGTAGGATTGTAGTCATCATGTTGGTCTACACTTTTTGTGTTCCACCATGGTGCATGAGGGTAATCGTCATTACTCTTTATAATATTATGCCAATATTTTCCATTAAAATCTTTTCCACTTTCGAGATAATTTAAAATTCCCTTGATTATTGGATGTGAGTTATCTGTAAAATCAATTTCTCGCAAAATTTCTGTTGCAGACCAGGTATGTATAGGTGAAGAATTTGGATTCCATGCATCAGGTTCAAGGGCATGTCCAAAACCTCCATCCTCGTTCTGGTAATAGGACAAAGCATTTAAAACGGCTTCTTTACTCCCATTTTCAAAATGATATTTCCATCGTGCTAAATCTAATGGTCTGGCATTCCTATATATGAATTCTCTTGCCCTCTCAAAAACATTATTCATTCTTCCCGCCCCTTTGCCTGATTTTGCTTTTATTTTATATTTTTTATTTTTCATTATCAACTTATTTTTGGTAGTCGTGTTTATTTCACAGATTGTATATTATTTTATTATACTGTTGTATACGGCAAATGCATCGGTAACATTATACTGTTCCGAATAGTGATCTCCTTTTGCACCTGCCGTAATAAGAATGTATTCCTGTTCACCCACTTTGGCAAGACTTGCGAGGCACAGACCGGCTTTATCGGTATATCCGGTTTTCCCTCCTAGAAATTTCCCATTAAAAATGTTTTGATCACCAAGGCTTTTATACACGGTACTGTAAAATGTTATTCCGTCAGGATGCTTATTGGTAGGTGGTGTAGAATAACGGAATGTAGTAAAAATCTCTCGAAAAGTATCATTTTTCAAAGCATTGGTTAAAAGTACAGCCAGATCTTTGACTGTTGTGTAGTGATTTTCATTGTGAAGACCAGTTGAATTTTCAAAATGAGTATTTTTCATGCCAAGTTCTTTCGCCTTTTGATTCATTAATTCTACAAAATTCCGCTCTGATCCTGCTATATGATAAGCAAGTGCAATACAGCTTTCCGCACCACTCGGTAACATTACCCCGTATAACAGATCGATTGCCCTTACCTGCTCACCTGTTTGGAAACCTGCCATTGATGCATTTGCTTGGTACAATCCCTCAAACATAGGCCCGGTAAGTTCAATTTTTTCATTGAGATTAGGTAAATTTTCTATTGCAACTATGGTTGTCATCATTTTAGTCAAAGAAGCAGGAAAAATTTTTTCTTCACTGTTTTTTTGCATACAAACAGTATCATCCTTTAACCGAATCAAAATTGCGTTAGAGCTCATTAGCTTATCGGGAGATATAGAAACATCGAGATCCGAATCTATTGACTGAGGAATAAGGGGTATGCGGTTGTTTCCCGGAGTAATAATGAATCTGTAAATAAAGGCATCCACAGCAATTATTGCCAGCAGCATTACAAATATACGCATTACTGACTTATTTTTACTTGCTTTTTGTATCATAATTAAACAACTCCTTGTTTTTTGTTTGACTATATTTATACAACCATAAAATAAGGAGCTATTTTTAAATTTCATCTTATGAACTTCTTAAGAATTTCTTAAAAACATCGTTTAAGGGTTCATTAAGCCACCATACTTTCATAATAAATTTCAATCATAGAGGAAGCTTTACGGTAAATTTAGTATTTTCTGTGTTACTTTCCACATATATTTTCCCATCATGAGCATTGACAATTTCTTTGGCGATAGCCAGACCCAGCCCCGCTCCACCTGTGTTTGTAGAACGTGCTGAATCCAACCGATAAAATTTTTCAAAAATAGTCTCAAGCTTTGCCTGCGGGATTGGATTTCCTTGATTGGTAAATGTTATTATAATATATTTGTCCTGCTGTTCTGCAGTAATGTCTATGACGCTATCTTCAAAGCTATAGGCTATGGCATTTTTCAAAATATTATTGAACACACGTGCCAGTTTGTCTGCATCTCCCCATAGAGTAAGCCCGTCCGGCACATTGACTGACACCTGCTTTCGTTGTGGAGCCAGAATCGGATAGAATTCATCTGCCATCTGCTGGAGCATGAACAGCAAATTTATCTTTTGTTTATTTAAAACAATAGTTTGAAGATTAAATCTTGTGATCTCAAAAAACTCATTTATAAGCTGCTCTAATCGGTAAGCTTTTTCCAATGTAATACCGACATATTTTGCCTTTTGTTCGGGAGGCATATCAGGAGCTTCATCCAAAAGACTTAAGTATCCTATAATGGATGTCAAAGGTGTTTTTATATCATGAGCCAAATAAACTACCAGATCATTTTTACGCTGCTCGGCATCAAGTGCAGCTTTTTTTTGTTTCTCCAAATTGCTTTTAATCTGATTAAGCTTATTTCCCATAAAATCCAGCTCCGGCGATAATGTAATTTCATCATCGGTTTCCTCCGTAAGTTTATCAATTCCGTTGTTGATTTCATCAAAATATTTTGTGAGCCAGGAAATAGAGAATGGAAAAAGGGTAACCAAAAATATTAAAGTTGCAACAAAAAGGATGGTTTCCATATTGTTGCGAAACACCAACTGATAGATTGTGTGTGCATCCGAATAACTAAATTTAAAAACGTTGACTAAAAATTCGACAATACGATCTCCAACCTGTCCACGCAGGATATTTCGCAGCATATAAACAGTTAAAGCGGCAGCCACCGTAATGAAAATCATTTGAAAAAATATTTTCCTCTTTAATTTTGTGTAATCGTTTCTTCCCTTATTTATCTTACTTTTATGTATATTACTTTTCAATTTTATAGCCAACCCCCCAAACTGTTTTTATGTATTTGGGATGTTGTGCATCATCGCCTATTTTTTCTCTTAAATGCCGGATATGAACCATTACCGTATTATTGCAATTAGTGTAATATTTTTCTCCCCATACCTCATGGAACAATTCCTCCGAACTAACCACGCGTCCTCGGTTAGAAGCTAGTACCCAAAGAATGGAAAACTCTGTTGGAGTCAGAGATAGAGGCCTTTCGTTCAATGTGCATTTATAAGCATCCTTGTTTAAAACCAAACCTCCAAGCACAATCACCTTTTCCTCTCGTGACGGTTCAGCGGAATTGTATGTAGTAAATCTTCGCAATTGGGCTTTAACACGGGCAACAAGCTCTAAAGGCTTAAAAGGTTTTGTCACATAATCATCCGCACCGAGTGTCAGTCCGGTAATTTTGTCGATTTCCTCCTCTTTAGCAGTGAGCATAATAACAGGAAAATTATGCTTTTCCCGGATTTGCTGACAGATTGAAAACCCATCTATGTCAGGAAGCATAATATCTATTATGGCAAGGTCTAATTTTTCATTTTCAACGCAGTTAAGAGCTTCCCTTCCGTTATAAAATTTAAAGACATTAAAGTTCTCATTTTTAAGATAAACCTCAACCAAATCGGCAATAACCTGTTCATCATCAACAATTAAGATATTTGTAGCCAGATGTATCATCTTCTTTCTTTTTAGTATATGTCTCCATAATTATTATAACGAAAAATGATAATCCATCTTATAACTTTTTTCCTAAGAAAATCTTAAGATTTTCTTAATGCAGCAATTCTTCCTTGTTTTATATCCGGTTATACATTTTCCAGCAACCATTGCTCCACAATACCATAATCAGAAGAACTCATATAACCTTTATTCTCTGCAATTATTGCAAATTGCTCAGCATATTCTTTTCTACTCATTTTCCCATGAACATGAATATATATTTTTTCAGACGTTTTTCCCCACAGAATTGCAGGAATACCATCAATGTAAAGTATTTCTTTCTGCATTTCCTTTTCTCCTTCTTGCTATGTAAGAAGAGCCTCAAATAATTCCGGGTAATGCCCACATCTCACCCTTATCTGCGTATACTGTGCCTTTTTTCCGCCTTTTGGATAATCTATTCTTGTCTATCACTCGAAAGCTACCTACATATATATATGTGCCAAACAAACGCAAACATAGCCAAGAGGCGTACGGTGCTTCCTGATATTGATCCTTTAAATAATCATTATACAACTTTTTGCCGAAGAAGGCATAAAAAAACTGTAAGAATGAGTAGTAGACCAATGGGTTGGAGCATAGATGAGGCAGATAAGATGGTTAGACTAAGAGCATTTAAGACCAACAAAAGTAAGGAATATGATTTCTAGCTGAAAGCCTTTTTCTTTATACAACAAAAAAAGCCATCCCTTTTCGAGATGACTTTCGCTTCTAAATTATTCTGTTGGCTACATGTCCTGGGTAAAATCCGACAAGCCTTTATGTTCCTGCTTCACGCCATTGACAAGAGACAGTGCCTTTTTCCATGTCTTTTCGGTTTCATATTTGAAAAATTCATAAAGGGGATTTAAATCCTCGACTTCATCATACTTTTGCAGACACTCGTAATACATCCGCTTATCTTCGTTATAAACGATAAGGGGAGGGTGCTTATGTGTCATGAGATAGTAATTCATAAGCGTCCTACCCACACGCCCATTGCCGTCTGCGAAGGGATGGATATACTCAAACCTTGCATGGAAATAGGCGGCGGCTTTTAAGACATCTTTACCCTCATAGGCGTTGACTTCGGCAATCAGCTCTGTCAGATCCTTTTCCACATCTTCCGCCGCAGAGCCCACCTCATGGACTCCGGTTACATAATCGTGCTTTTTAAATTCGCCCGGCCGTTCCTCATTTTCAATATATCTGTGCTCATCGTATGCCCCGCTGGTGAGAACCTTGTGAATTTCCTTAACCAACTCTATGCTGAGAGGCTCATTTTTCACGATTTTCTCTTTCAATAACTCATAGCACAGCTTTTGATTTTGCTGCTCAAACAGGGCATGGGGACTTCCGGTATAGTCTACAACCCTGCCGTTTTCAAAGATTTCTCTTGTATCGTGGTAGGTGATTTCCTCGTTCTCTATTTTCCCGGAATGAAACGCAAACAGGATGCGGAAACTGTCAAGATATTTATCTAAATCAGCAGCGGACGCAATTTCGTATGACTGCCACAGTTCAACAGCCCGGTTATATTGATCCAAGCACATTCCTCCTTTTTTACATTATTTGTTTCATTATACCACACTTTTAATAAGCTTAGGCAGAAATACGAAGGCTAATGATCGTGTCAATGTCATTTATCAATAGAGGACTTGTAGCCCCGTTATATTTATTTTGAATCAATAGATTTCCTATATCATTTTTTTAAGATTTTAACCCGATAAAACAGTATGCACAATGTATTAATTAACTCAATTATATACCAATATTTTTAATATTTTAAATATTAAACTAATTTTTTATAATCTTCTATTTTTACTCTTATCAAACTGTTTCTTTCCATTTCACACAAAAAATCGACTTTGGCATTTATTGTGATACAGTATTTTTTGTGGATGATTATTGAACGTATATATAATTACTCTTCTATCGTCAACCAAAACCAATGCTTTTTGCATTTTACGCTATATTGAAAGCAGCATCATTGTGCCAAAGGAGGCTCCGGTTCATAGACGCATTGTCCGGGTTGAACTGTCCGTCGTCGGAACTGTTGTTGAGTTCGAAGTCGGCAGCAAACTCGAACATGGATGCTTCCGGCTTGATTTAAATGCACATCCGGAGTTGTTGGGAACTGACTTGGCACTTAATATTTTTGCATGGGACGATACTTTCAACTGCGTCGCTTCCATCGAACGGTTTATTTTGCAGGGGGGCTGTGTGCAGTAGAGCAGTGATGTGATAAGGATCTCAGGGATTCATGGAGAAACACCTACCGCTATTGGCGAAAGGCTGCTTCATGGTAAAATGGCATGGAATTAAAAGGACGAAGGCTTCAATACCCTCGCCCTTTTTTCATATCTGTTTATGCTTTGTGCTTCTTCATTGCCAGATAGCCGGAGCAGAGCACCGCAAGGCCCAGCATCACAAAAGTGAGCGGGTTTGCCGTGTCGCCTGTCTTGGGCGGCTCAGTTACAATGGTATCTGGTACCGCCACACCCGTACTGACTATTGCAAAGGGAGAAAGCCTGCTTATCGTGACCGTCGCCACGCCGTTTCCCACCAATCACTGTTTTTCAACCCCACTATTAATTAATTAATTGATTGCTGTAAATTTCGTGCCACTGCCCATTTCAATCATCAAGGATTATTATAGGTCATTTCCCTATATATTGACACACTTACCAGAATGATATACAATTACAAAAGAAAGTTGCTAAAACGAAATTGCAATTGATTTAAGCTGCATATAGCATCAAAGAATACACATCATTCCAAAGAGGTTTCAATAAAATAGTATATTAATATTCTTGAAATAAATAGCAATATAAAATCTATTAAAAGGAGAAATGTATCATGAGGAGAGAAAAAAGTAAAGCAATCAAGGCCATAATTACAGCAACTGCGGTTATTGCATCTTCGTTGGCTATTAGTTTTCCGACACCGAATTCCAACATTTCTACAGTTTCGGCTTGTGAAATAGGTAAAAATCCAGTGATTCAACCTATTAAGCCTATTACACCACCTACCAAACAAATTGGTCCAATTAAACCATGTGAACCTGCTAAATCAAATGGCCCGGCTAAACCAGGTCCGGTTAAGCCGGCTGAGCCTCCTAAACCAGGTCCAGTTAAACCAGATAAACCTGCTAAACCAGAGCCTCCTAAACCGGGTAAACCTGCTGACGAAAAAGAGAAACCATCACCAAAGCCTGCAAGAGTACCTGTAGACAAGAATGGACTTGATTCAGAAGGCAGAATGGTTAGTTACTTCGGTTCACCTGAAATTGACGGTGAAATAGACAAAGTTTGGAAAGATGCACAAGTAGTTAAGCCTCAAATTGTAGTAGGCAGTGTATATGCATCAGCTACTTTTAAATCATTGTGGGATGATAATGCTATATACATACTTGCTGAAGTAAAAGATCCAAACATGTCATTGGAATCAGGAACTCCATATATGCAAGACTCATTAGAAATATTCCTTGATGAAAACAATGATAAGACACAGGAATACGGCTCAGATGATTTGCACTTCCGCGTAAATTACAATAACGTCCAGACAATAGACGTTGGAAGTGGTGACAGATTCTACACAGCATCAAAAAAAGTTAAAGACGGATATATAATAGAAGCAAGAATTAGTTTGAAAACTAAGCCCGAAAACGATAAAGTACTTGGAATAGACTTACAGATTAACGATGCACTAGGTACAGAAAGATTAGGTACTATCAATATGTTTGATGCAACAGGAACTGCTTGGAATGATGCAACTAAGTTTGGTGAAGTGCTGTTAACAGGAAAAGCAAAGGGGGCAAAGAGCGGATTGAACCCATATGACCTCAAGATTTTGATAAATAATATAAAGCAGCTTGACACAACACGTTATAAGAATATGGAAGTTGTGACAGAAGCTATTGAAATAGCAGAAAAAGTTGCTAATAATAAGAAATCTACTCAGGAGCAAATTGATGAGCAGATTGAAGCTTTAAAATTGGCAATCAGCAAGCTTGAACTTACAGAAGAGGCAGCTAATGAAAAAATATTCAAAGTTTTGCCTAATGAATACAGAGAAGAAAGTAAAAGCCAAGGCACAATTGAAACTATTGAATACAATGCACCAAACCTGGATAATGGCACAGACGTAAAGAGACTTAATGTTTATCTCCCATATGGCTATAATGCTGAGGATACAAGCAAGAAGTATAATGTATTGTACCTAATGCATGGTGGTGGCGAGAACGAAAATACCATATTCGGTGGACCCGGTCAGAACAAAGAATTAAAGAAAATAATAGATAATATGATTGAAAAGGGCGAAATTGAACCTCTTATAGTTGTTACACCCAGTTTTTATGGTGGCAAAAATGATACACCTTACTTCCCTGAGGAATTGGTAAACATAATTATTCCATTGGTTGAAACCAAATATAATACTTATACCGAATCAACAGACACAGAGGATTTGATAGCTTCCAGAGAGCACAGAGCATTTGGCGGATTCTCTATGGGTTCGGTAACTACCTGGTATACATTTATAAATTGTCTTGACTATTTCAAATACTTTATGCCATTAAGCGGTGACTGCTGGATAATGGGTGAAAAAGGTGGAGTTAAAGCACAAGAAACAGCAGAATACCTTGCAAATGTTGTAAAAGAATCAGGTTATGGTCCGGAGGATTACTATATATTCTCTGCTACAGGTGACCAGGATATCGCTTATCCAAATCTTAAGCCTCAAATTGATGCTATGAAAGAATATAAGGATATTTTCATTTATTCCGGAAACCTCGACAAAGGAAATTTCTATTTCATTGTTGCAAAAGATGCCACACATGCTTGGAATTGGGTTAATCAATATATTTATAACATCTTACCCGATTTATTTTCAAATAATATCAGAAAAATTTATTAATATAACCATTAATAACTATTAATAAATATTAATCTGTATAAAGCACCCTTTTTAAATAGGGGTGCTTTATATTATAATAAAACTAACTTAAAACTAGAGATTACCATCGGGGGAGTAATATGGCTAATGCAAACATAAAAATAATTGCTGAAAAGACAAAGCTTTCACCAGGTACTGTGTCCATTGTTCTAAATGGTCGTGGAGATGAAATGCGTATCTCCCAAAAAACTCAAAATAGGGTGTGGGAAGAAGCAAAGTTATTAGGATATAAGCCCAATATACATGCCAGACGATTGCGAAGTCGGTCGGAAGGAAATTCTGCAGCTATTATCGGCCTACTTTGGCCTTCTTTATATTCTTCCGAATTACTTGTGAGTTTTTTTGATGGAATTCAAAATTGTATTTTAGAGGATAATTTAAATGTAGAGGTTGTTTTTAAACCTTATAAATATTCAGAAATAAATAAAATAGAAGCGGTTTTTAAGAATCAGCTGTTTAATGGTGTAATAATTGTTGGAGCTTCTGATTCCGATGTTGATTATTTGTATAATGTAAAGTCTTCAATGCCAATCCTGTTGTTTAACAGGCAAAATGATAAGTATTACTCAGTAGGCATTGATAATTACAGTACAGGCGAAAAAGTTTCAAAATTGTTCGCAGCCAGAGGACATAAAAAAGTAGGCTTAATCGGTCCGAATAATCTAACGCAAAATTTCACATTAAGAAGAACCGGGTTTTTAGATGGCTGCAAGAAATACGGAATAAATGTGTTGCCAGAACATATCATACTTGAAAATTTAGACTCTGAAGGCGGATATCGATGTGCACAAAAGCTTTTGATGTCAGAATATCTTCCAACTGCACTTTTTTTACTTGTGTCCGGCTTTAGCCAGGAAGTCTATTCGGTGCTTCAAAACAATGGAGTTAGGATTCCTGAGGATATCGAAATAATAGGGTATTCCGACTTAGTGTCAAGCAGAATTTTAAAACCGAGTTTGACAGTTATCGATATGCCAATACAGAAAATGGTAAAGAAAAGTCTCCAGCTTTTATTAGATATGATAAACGGATATAAACAAGAACCCCAGAATATTTTTGAAGAAACAAATTTTATATTCCGTGAAAGCTGTGGAGGCTTTCCTGATGCTAATGATCAAAATTAATACTAATATTATATTGTCGTTAAGATGAGAAATCTCCATACATGACTTTACAATTCATAGTCCCACTTAAATCTTATTGCCATAATTTAAAATACTTGTATCAACATATACGATATGGTATAATTTAGTCATTGAATTGTTATATGACTAATTCAATAACTAAATAATTCTAAGGAGGATTTACTGTGAAAAAAATTCTTTCCTGTTTTACAGTAGCTTTCATTTTATGTCTGCTATTCACATCTGTATGCCAAGCAGAGGCTTATACCAGCATAAGAGTATCTTCATCCAGCTTAACATTTAATTGGGATCAAACGAACGGGTATTTTTATATTTATACCGACAGCACATGGTTGGTGGTAAATTCAGTACATGGTTGGCTACGATTTGAAGGACAAGGCTATGGCGGAAGTAAAACCGGAAGTGGCTCTTCCACAGTCTGGTTTACGATGGATAAAAACACAAGCGAGTACTCGCGTACAGGATATTTTATAGTTTACAATACGAAAAATAATGAATATCAGACGGTATCGATTACACAAAAAGGAATCGATAAAAATAGCGTACTTCAGCTTTGTAATAAGATTGATACAACATATGATTTCAGGAAGCAGAGTGTCACACTAAAATTTAAGTCCATCGATTCTTGGAAAATAAAAAGCGACAATTCATTTGTAACCTTTTCAAAAACATCGGGGTCAGGCTCATTTAATGAACAGTCAGTTGTCATTAATATAGATAAAAACAATGGATCCACCAATAGAAATGCAAAAATAACTTTGTCATCGGATAAGTTCAATATTTCTATTACCATTAATATCACACAAACCAAAATACCTGAATTTTATGACGTAAATATAAGCGGTGTTAGCCATATGGGCTATAATACATATTGGTTACAATATCAGACAAACTTCTTTTATGTTGACTTCACAGCAACTGTTCCATGGAAATTTGAATCTTCTCAAATACAAGCATCTGTTAAGGAAGGCGGTCCGGGTACTTATCATATTAAAATGACGCTACCAAGATATGATTTAGGCGGAAATCCTGATTATGGTTATCAAGGTGTTTTTTGGGGGAAGGAAAAAGGAATACCTCTTGTAGTTTATTACCATTTTAACGCCTTTGATCCTAATATTTTTAATTATGATGATTACTATACCCCTACAACAGGCGTACCCACCAATCCCGACCAATGGAAACAAAATGATGGTATAAAATAGAAATATACTTCTTTTAGAGAATTATAATTATGCAGGGGTCTTATATGACCTCTGCATAATTATTTGTTTTATTTATCAAACCTAGACATCCTCACTACACCATACCGGGCACATTTTATCTTCCGTAACTTTCAGTGCTTCTAGAGCTTCGTCTCATTGCCTATCCCTGTGGATATTCCATACCCAATATATCAACAATAAGATGCTGCAAGCCTTTCATCGGACTTGGGATAGGTATGTCAAGAACGTACAATAAACCTAATGCAAAAGCAATGACATATAGGATAGAAAAAGCTATAAGTTCCCTCCATTCCTTTCTCTTTATAAGACCAGGAACGGTGACTATAATGATGAAAGCATAAATCAATATAAGAATTATCATGTTTCCTCACTCCTTACTGACTTCGGTAAACCACGCATTTTTGCAATCAATAACGATAAGAGTGGAAAAAAGAATACAAGCGGAGCGGAATATATAATTCCCGCATTTTGTGTAATCATAGCATGATCCACCGGTGATTGGAAAACAGTAGCAGCAAGAATGACCTCGATGCCGGCCAAAGGCAAAACCAGCGGTAAATATGATTTTAAACCAAATAATTGTGAAATAGCCACTACCGATACATACAAGAAAAGGCTGCATTTAAAAAATATCAATATCGTCTGTGCAATTCCTATCAGAAAATCCATCCTTGTTAACACAGTCCCAATATTAATAAGACGGATTGCCTGAAATGATGTAGAAGTCCATATAGTTTGTGTTCTGCCCAAAACCGCTGTGTTTCTGATTGCCACAATAAAAAGACTTACCGCCCCGACCAATAGCCCCAAAAAAGTGTTTTTAACTGCATGCTCAGTCTTATTCATGCTGCCTAAAATCATGAGAAAAATAACCGTTTCCATCAAAGTCATTCCAACTCCGACTTTTACATTATTTTTTCTCAGTAAAATTATATTGTTTTTTAATCTATTTAATATATTGGGAATACCTCTAAACTCACTAAACTTTTCTTCATCATAATAATCGATAGAAATTCTAATATAATTAAGATTCATGTTTTATAATGGGACAAGGTACCTATCCCATTGTCCTACTGACTTCCTCACTAAAACAAGAGTGAAGAACCATGGCCTTGTTCCTCAGTATTATGTGGAAAACAGCCATGAAGCCATTATCCCGCGTGAAATTTGCCAGCTTAGCTGGACGCACACATCAATACCACACACTCAACGTGGGTCGAGTTGATGGAGTTGATGTCTGTGAGCCATTTTTTATAGCATCTGTTCGTGGGAACATATCAATAGGTTTTTGGCATTTTCTCCGTCAACGGACGTTCAGGGAAACAAATCGGCCGCCCGTTACACAGGTCTTCTATATATTTCATATTGTGTAATATATTACTCTCGCTTATTTTCCAGTATGATAAACGCGATCTCAAGGTTCTGACAGCAGTAATTAAAGCTTTGCCGGAAACCGAACGATACTTTATACTCATTTATTTTTATGCCGAAAAGCCTATAAGCAAATTAAGTAAATTTGCCACCGGCTACAGTCTGTGTGACCCTGTAGTAATAGTCATTTTTGACCAACAGTAGTAGTTTTTGCGCTGCCTTTAAACTCCATCAGGTCGCCGATTCCAATATCCGCATTGTTATCTGCATTATTTTCCAACACTTTTTTCACCGCGCACCGAGCCTTGAACACCGGTCATGCCCGGCAGGCAGATATTGATAAGCATTGTCGCGTCATAAGGCTTAACGGTATTATAGATATCCCTGAACAGCGCATTTGCCGTATCCTTGTTTTCATATCCGCCGCAGCGCTCCTTTGTAAGCTGAATTCATTTTTAATATCTTGCTTTCAGCATCCGTTTTTTTATTAGATCTACAAGAAAGAGCAAAAGAGGCAGAATCAATCCGTGTGTGGTAATATAGGGCAGCCAAACATGTTTAGTCCAGTTAGCTTGATATATGACATCCGGGAAAATAACCTCTGACATTACCAATGTAATAAGTCCCAGAGGTATGACGATCCTTTTATGGTCTTTTAGCCCGATAAGCTGCGATAGTCCGGTTGCACCTGCATAGAAAAACAACAAACCTATCATAAAGTGCGTTACGATCCAGGTACCGGCAACAATAAATTCAAGCCTTGTGAATATGGTGCCGAGACTTATTTCTTTGGCAAGCAGGTATGTCGGATACTGCGAACTGGCGGTAATCTTGCTTCCAAGTATCAGTGTGGACATGAGGATTGTTATGAAAGTGATGAAGCCGGCCCATAAAAAACCTTTAAATAGCGATTTCTTAGCTTCTGAATTATGATCTGTATTCGCCGGATATACCATCATCATGGTTATTATAGGAAATACAATAAAGCATGACAAAACGTATGCACCCTTAAAGATCGGAATCATACCGTTTTCTAAAACCGGCTGCAGGTTCTCAAACTTTATATTCGGGGAAACAAGAAGCGTTGTCAAAACAGCCAGAAATAAGACAAAACGGATGTACAGCTCGGAAGCGTGCGCGATTGTTTCTATTCCGTATAATACGGCTATTACGACCGCTGTGACAAACATCAAGTTTATGACATACGGCGGCGTTTCAGGCATGACTTGTGTTGTAATGAAATTGCTGAGATACCATGGCTGACGACATGCGCTAGTCAGACATAAAAATACATAACTGGCCGCGGCAACCCAACCGATCCATCTTCCAAAAATCTTTTTCATGATCTCAACAAATGTTAACTCTGGATACTGGCTGCCCAAATACCAATAAATCCATACCACCGGCATGCCGATTACAAGAGTCAGCAATGCCGAAATCCATACGTCCTGTTTTGCTATGGCCGCCATTGCAGAGGCGATAACGATAACCGAACCTCCGAATGCACCGTTGGCAGTTAATGAATAAAGCTGATGATTTGTAATTTTTGTTCTTTGCATATCCCAAACCTCATTTTGTTATATTCTTCATAGTTTCCGCAAGCGGCGAATAAACCCAGGCAATAAAGTCTGAAGGGTTGGGTATCTCCACATCAAGGCTTTTGAGTACCGTCAATATCGTACCCGCGGCAAGCAGTATCGAGAACGTCCATAGTTCTCTATAAAGCCTTTGCTTCAGCATTTTTGGTATTTCTGTAATGCCTAACACGGTGCTGAACACCAACACCGCCAAAATAGATACTATAGCCATCTTACTCTTTCTCCTTCATAAAAAGCGGTTTTGTAATTTGTCCCAGTTGATTGGTTTCTGCTTCGACTGTAATATTCACCGGAAGATCCGTAAATTTATCGTTCCAGTCGTCTTTTAATTTTTCCCAAGTTTTAGGATACTTCCTGTGTATTGCCTCCCCGAATCCGAAAATATCGGTTTTCAGCTCTTTCTGCGCTTTGTTCAAGGCTTTCTCGCACAATAATTTAACTTTTCTTGCCAATAATTCATTTAATACCTGTTTGTTTTCCTCAGCGGAAACATCAAATTCCCCTTCCACAATTTCGATATTACACTTAGTTTTGATTTTTACCTCAATAGCAGGTTTATTTTCTAGAAAATATACTTTGGTTCTAGACTTGGCATTTAAGACTTCATACGTAATTTTCACCTTGCTGTCATAGTCTGCATATTCAATTGTATTTTTAACATTATCGGTAATATAATTATAGCCTTTGCTTTCATCCTCATCCAGCCAGCCTACGAGCTTATCCTTATTAAAAGCGCCCAGGCCGGTGTATTTCAGCTTTTTATATTCGCCGCTTTGTTTCAGGATATCTGTAGATTCCGGACTAATTTCATCCTGAGAAATTTCGATTCCTGTAAGCACGGGATTATCCCCGTCCGCAATGATAGAGTTGACCAGTTCTATAATTCTTATGGATTTCATAGCCGCCCATTTTTCTTCGGACATTTTTAGTGAAATATACATACTGAATCCGGGTACCAATTCGATAGGAGTCAATGTACCCAAAACTTCATTTGCAGTTGAATTTTTGGCTATTACAAAATAAAAATCAGTACGATATTCGTAATTGCGTAAAAAATAATCAAGTATATTTTGTATGCCGTCTTTTGCAACATCCTCGCCGAATACCACCATTCTTAAGTCCGCATTGTATAATACTCTTGATGATTGTGTCGTAAACCTACGGATTATCTCAGCCAGATCATTTCCCTCCGCTGTATATATAACAACCGGGGACTCCGCTGTCGCTTTTTTAGATGCTATGGCCCTCGGATTTAAAACCTGCTCTGTAACCAGATATCCGTTTTCTGTTTTGTCAATACCGATACATACGGTAATCGCAAGAGTATTTACTTCATGGCTGCTCCAGCATCCTGTAAGAAATATGGTTGATAGTATGATCAAAATGGATAATAACCTTTTCAATTTCATATATCACCTGAATTCCGGTTTTTCTTTTTGGCTTGAATTTACAGGGTTGCCCTCGCCCGCTCTTGCCGCATCAGTCCCGCTGATACCGATAGGCCTGTATTTCATTTTCCATAGTGGAAACCTGAAAATGGTATCTTTGTTTCCGCCCTTTATTTTTGGCGCAATCGGCGTTAAATACGGAACCGTTATGGATTTTATTTTACACAGATGAAGCACCAAGACAATTAATCCCATTAATACGCCGTATAATCCGAGCACTCCTGCCAGCAGCATTAAAATAAACCTTATCAGCCTTATGGCGTTCGACATTTCATAATTAGGTATGGCAAAGCTTGATATGGCGGTAATTGAAACGACAATGACCATGGCCGCCGATATAATGCCGGCTTCCACCGCCGCCTGACCTAGCACCAGAGCTCCCACTATGGAAATCGCGGGTCCTATGGCCCTGGGCATTCTTATTCCGGCTTCCCTTAAGATTTCGAAGGTTATTTCCATCATCAATGCCTCCAACAGGGCCGGGAAAGGGACTCCTTCACGCTGCGCCGCTATACTGACAAGCAACGGCGTAGGAATGATTTCCTGGTGGAACGTGGTTACTGCTATATATGTTGCCGGAACTATAAGCGTGAGCAAAAATGCCATTACCCTTAAAAAACGCATCATGGAAGATACAATGTAGTGATGGTAATAGTCTTCGCTCGATTGAAGAAATTCTATCATGAGGGCGGGGGCTGTCAATACATAAGGCGTGCCGTCGACCAGAATTGCCACCTTGCCTTCAAGTAAAGCCGCCGCAACAGAATCAGGCTTTTCGGAACTTAGAAAAGTTGGAAAAATGGAATACCTGTCGTCTTTAATCAGTTCTTCAATATATCCGCTTTCCAGTATGCCGTCAATTTCTATCTTGCCGAGCCTGGTTCTTATTTCCTGAACAATTTCATCTCTGGCTATTTTGTGAATATACACCAGACTGATTGTTGTTTTAGTTATACTGCCTGCAGATAAATATTCCACTTTTAAATCTTTGCTTTTTATTCTTTTTCTAATAAGCATAATATTGCTGTTTATTTTTTCTGTAAAACCGTCTTTGGGTCCTCTGACTATGGTTTGGGCAGAAGATGCTTCAATTGACCTGCCTTCATCGGAATTTGCGGCTACCGCAAGATACTTTTTGCAGCCGTCAATTAAAAACACGATATTACCCGATAACAAATCGGTATAAAGAGCCTCGTAATCAAAACCTTCTTTTGCATCTCTTAATCCGGAAAAATAGCTCATTAAAGCATCAATATTTATGCCGGGTTTTCCATTGCGGCATTCGCATTTTAATTTACCCAGTTCATTTGATAAACTGTTTATAGTGCTTCTATCCACCAAACTTTTGATGTATATATTTGCGCAAATTAAACCCCTATTGTTATCAAATTTAAAGTAATGAACTACAAGGTCGCTGTCATGGCCAAAATCATTTTCCAGCCTGGATATATTTTCTTTTATATCTCTACTTATACTTATTACAGGACCAGTTTCATTTATTTCATTGTTCTTCACAGCCGTTTTTTTAAAAAATTTCATTATAATTATATAATCTCCCTACTGTTGCCATATATCTTCTCATAGTTTTTACAAACACAGTCAATTTTATAAGTGAATTTAACTGAAAAATGTAAATTGTCATGGTTGTTTCTACGGATAAACCCGAAATATTCAGCGTGCAAATCAATGGTTAGATGCCTTTGATTTCATCAAGACCGATTCAAAGTCAATCTTCAAACCAAAATCATCCGCCAAATAACCGCCTTGTTTCCTGTAAAATGTTTAAATTCCATAAATTATCACATCATCGATAGTCAGCATCCACATCCACTTTGGTTTGGCCATTGTTGTCTGCATGGCCGTTCTCTCATTCACAGCCTTTCCGCTGCATGTGCCGCTGAAGAAAAAGCTGTATGCATTGCCGAACAGGCTGTTTTTCGGCGGGGAAAAATTCTCATAGGCACCACTCTCCTAAAATGGACAATAGAAAAGGACGACCATCTGATCGCCCTTTAGAAAGCACTTATTTCACGAATAATGCTCAACAAATTGTAATTTTATCTATTTCTTCTCCCAAATAAGCAAATATCGTTAAAACAGTTTTCGACGTACTTTTGCGCCCGGAATATGCTTTGCTGCAAGAGCAAGAATCTCCCGAAAGGTCATATAGGTATCGTGTTCTCCGTGTTTGCTCCATACTTCCGTTGCGTGTGGATTGTCCTTGCGTAGTCTGCCGTTCTTGATTAAGTTCATAATCACATTAGGCAACACAGCAAACCCCCAAAACACAAAGTCAGTCATTGAGAAGGGTTTCCTCCTCAACTGGCGGCAATCATATTGAAATCTTATAGTTTCACTTCTATTTCCAGCCCCGACTTAAACTCAACCACTATCCTGTCATCATATACCGTTACTTTTTCAACCAGTTTTCTGACCAGTTTATCATCGAACTCCGTAATATCACCGGTTTGCGTGTTAAGGAAGTCCGACATTTCAGCAATCCGATCCCTCTTATCTTGGCGAAGAGCGTTTCTTGAAAGTGTTTCTTGCCTTAAGTCCCGTAAGCGGTAAATCTCGTTGACAATATTATCGTATGCTTCCTTTGAATTTGCCTTTTGGAACAACTCGGTTTGGAGTTCTTCCAGCCTTTTATCAATATCTGCTGTACTCTCATCCAAATCCTCGCTTAATACGGTTTCAATATTCTTTTTCAGTATAGCCAGAAAAGAGTTTTTTCCGCTGACCGCTACATTGATGGCCTCTACAATTTTCTCTTTAAGCGTATCTTCAAGTATAGTGGAAGCGGTACAAAACAAACCGGTGTTTTCCAATCTGCTGACGCATCTCCATACGATTGATTTCTTTCCTCGGTTATTCCAATGAACCCTGCGGAATATTTCATGACACGTTTGAAACTGCGATTTTTCGCGCGTGACCCCCCGCCCGTTTCCGGGGTGAAAAGTGGTAGAGATTTAGACCCCCCTACCCTATAAACTGCAGAAAATCTCAAAAGTTAAGCAGTTCTTTGAATTTCGTGAGATTTTTTGCATCTATTTTAAGCCGTTTTTCGGCATTGTTTTCAAACGAGGTATTTGCCCCTGTTAAAAAAGAAGTGAGTGTTTTTATTTACTTGTCAGTGCGGAGATATTTACCGTCGGGTACATTGGAACAACAGAGGGTGCAAATCTATCGTTTGGAGATGTGTCAGCCGTCTAGAGGAAAAGGGCTCTGATTGTTCCTCTAGGACTGTTAATGAGACTACCTTACAAGAGGCAGTAGTGAAGGCGATCAATGAGGTGTTAGGAAGTAAAAATACCTTCCTTGCTGTTCTGCAGGAGAACATAGCGGCTGTTTTAAATGAGGATAACGATCAGACTATTCAAGAGATAGAATGTAGGCTAAACGAGCTGCAGCAAGAACTTCTTCAGCTGGTCAATGCAAAAGCAGATTATCAAAAAGTGGCGGATGAGATTTACCGTTTGCGCGAACTCAAGCACAACATACTGGCCGAGAATGCTGAACGTGAAGGAAAACGGGAGCGCATAGAAGAAATGATGAAATTTATGCATGACCAGTCTGTTGAATTACAGGAATATGATGGGCAGTTAGTAAGAAAGCTTATTGAAAAGATAACAGTATTTGATGAAAAACTAACTGTTGAATTTAAGTCGGGAGTTGAATTCGACATTCAAATATAAAAACTATGAACTGACCGCCAATTAAGGAATTGTATCCTAATCTGGCGGTCTTATATTTATACAAATGTATGAACAAATATATAGACAAAAAGGCCAATTCGATGTATAATCATGGTAACATACCTAGACGGTAGAGGTGAAAAATATGGACGTAAAAATAGATAGCTTAATTCCTTTTGATTCATTACGAACAGATCTGGAGCATGTTTTTTCAGTTGTAGAAAAGAACGGAAAAGTTGTTCTTCTTAAAGATAATAAGCCTGCTTATATTGTGCTGAAATACGATGAAAAGGGCATAGTTGATGAAAATATCGCAGACAAGCATGCTAACTATACACTTCAGGAAGCTATGAAAATAGTTTTATCAGAGGCTGATAACAAAACTATGCACGCATCCGAACTTGCAGATGAAATATATAAACGTAAGTTGTATTTGCAGAAAAACGGGAAGAAAGCACAGTATACTCAGATTAGGGCAAGGTGTGGGCATTACCCGGATATGTTTGAAGCACTACCAGGAAATTTTATTAAATTGAAAGGGGAGTAAGCATGGCTACGTACAAAGAGATACAAGAATATGTACAGTTGAATTTTGGATATAAACCCAAAACATGTTGGATTGCACATGCAAAAGAGATTTACGGTCTGTCACCTAAGACAGCAACCAATAGAAAAGATTTGAATAAACGAGAATATCCATGTCCTAAAGAAAAACAAGAGGATATAAAGAAGGTATTTCAGCATTTTGGAATGCTCTAGCTGTACTGAAAATAGTACTGCTTTATCGGTAAAATAAACTAATACAAGATGATTGGAGAATAGATATGGGAGATTTACAGTCATTATCGGAATTGTATCAAAATAAATTATTTCGAATTCCCGATTATCAAAGGGGATATGCATGGAAACAAGAGCAGCTCGTTGATTTTTGGGATGATATCCTGAATCTTCAGGAAGATAGGTATCATTATACTGGTTTATTATCATTAAAGGCTATTACGAAGGAAGAACTAAAGGGTTGGAGCAACGATAAGTGGTTGCTGGATTCAGGGTATAAGGCCTATCATGTAGTTGATGGGCAGCAACGACTTACAACCTTTTCGATCCTTATAAATGAGATTGTCTCTTTTGTAAAAGGTTTAGAGTGTAACAACGGAAAAACGGATGATGAGATAGTCCTTTGCTATCAAACCCTTAAAGCCATTCGTTCTAAATATATATCTCAGAAACGACCGCCGCAAAACCTTATCACTACATACCTTTTTGGATATGAGGTTGACAATCCCAGCACAGATTTTCTTACTTACAAAATATTTGAGGAGCCGTTCAGTGGTACAGTGAATGAAACATATTATACGAAAAATCTTAAGTATGCAAAAGAATTCTTTTTGGATTGTTTGAAAAAGCTCTATGCAGCTGAGGGTATAGATGGTATAGAAGCCATTTTCCGTAAAATTACTTTACAATTGATGTTTAATATTCATGAGATTGAAGATGACTATGATGTTTTTGTAGCTTTTGAAACAATGAACAACCGTGGTAAAAAGCTTACGAATCTTGAACTCCTGAAAAATCGTCTTATCTATCTGACTACACTTTATGATACTGATAAATTGGATGCGATGGATAAAGCTGAATTGCGCAAGCAGATCAATGATGCTTGGAAAGAGGTATATTATCAATTAGGACGAAATCAGGATTCACCTTTATCAGATGACGAATTCTTAAGGGCGCATTGGATTATGTATTTCCAGTATTCCCGTCAAAAAGGTGATGACTATATCAAGTTTCTACTTAATAAGTTTTCAGCAAAAAACATCTTTAATAAGCAGATAGTTGCTATCGTAGAAGATGAAGAAATTGTTGATACGGACATTGAAGAAGACGATGATGTGATACAGCCTACAGAGCCGGAAGCGGAAACGGTAACGACTACCAGTAAATTAGAGCCTAAAGAAATAGCAGACTATGTTAACAGCTTAAAAAGCGTTGCAAAATACTGGTTCTATACTTTTTTCCCTGAAACTAGCGATTTATCTCACGAAGAAAAGGTTTGGATTGAACGCCTTAATCGTATAGGTATAGGTTATTTTAGACCTCTTGTCGCAGCATCATTAACTCCAAATGCAAATGCTACACCAGAAGAACGTGTTGAATTTTTCCGTGCTGTTGAGCGTTTTATTTTCTTATCATTTAGGATGGCAGCATTTCAGTCTAGTTATAAAAGTAGCGACTATTATCGCAAGACTCGGGATGTTTATAAAGGTGAGCTTTCTTTGAGCGAAGTTACTAAATCGTTAATGGAGACAGCAACTGGTGACATGGATTATGCTATTAAGAACTTTATGACCCGGATCGATAAACGCTTTTCAAATGGTGATGGTTTTTATGGATGGCGAGATCTTCGTTATTTGCTATTTGTGATGTTGTATAATAATACTTGACATGAATACTTAGAACAAATAGGCTAAAAGTAAGAAAAATGGAGGTCAATCATGTCAGGAAATGTAAAGAGGGTTACAAGACAGTATACAGAAGAATACAAGGC
>Ga0208825_1000274_pt1 | contig 52812 bp, 47 predicted proteins | sample AD_UKC113_MetaG_FD_184450 | JGI IMG/M metagenome (GOLD analysis project Ga0208825, IMG submission 184450) | Active sludge microbial communities of municipal wastewater-treating anaerobic digesters from Hong Kong - AD_UKC113_MetaG (SPAdes)... | ecosystem: Engineered > Bioreactor > Anaerobic >... | reverse complement strand
CCAAGGACGAGCCCGATTGGATGCTCGAATTCCGCCTGAATGCGTTTCATATTTTTGAGAAGAAACCCATGCCCACCTGGGGCGCGGACCTGTCCAAACTCGATTTTGAGGGGATGACCTACTACTCCAAGCCGACAGAAAAGCCACAGACTTCCTGGGAAGCGCTTCCCACCGAGATAAAGAACACCTACGAGCGGCTCGGTGTACCAGAAGCCGAACGCTCCTACCTTGCAGGCGTCGGCGCTCAGTACGATTCCGAGATGGTCTACCACAACATCAGGGAAGACCTCAAAAAGCAAGGCATCATTTTTGCCGACATTGAGACGGCGGAGCACGAGTATCCGGAGCTGCTGAAGCGCTATTTTGCGACGGTCGTGCCGCCCAGCGACAACAAGTTTGCCGCGCTCAATTCTGCCGTGTGGTCTGGCGGTTCGTTCATTTATGTACCACCACATGTGCATGTCGATATTCCCTTGCAGGCGTATTTCCGCGTCAATTCGCAGGCCTTTGGCCAGTTTGAGCGCACGCTCATCATTGCGGACGAGGGTTCTTTCGTACACTATATCGAGGGCTGCACGGCGCCGATCTTCTCCACTGACAGCCTCCACGCAGCGGTGGTAGAGATTATCGCCCTGCCCTACGCGCGGATTCGATATTCGACTGTACAGAATTGGTCGGGCAACATGTACAACCTCGTCACTAAGCGGGCTTTCGCCTACGACCATGCCATTATGGAGTGGGTGGACGGCAATATCGGTTCTAAAGTGACGATGAAGTACCCGGCCATCTTTCTCAAGGGCGAGGGCGCGCGGGGAGAAGTGCTCTCCATCGCATTTGCGGGCAAGGGGCAGGAACAGGACACTGGCGCTAAAATCTTCCACCTTGCGCCCAACACTTCGAGCGTCGTCAATTCCAAGTCGATTTCCAAAGATGGTGGCACGGCAAGCTACCGCGGCATGGTAAAGGTTGCCGAGGGGCTCACCGGCATCCGCTCCAAAGTGGAATGCGATGCACTCATTCTGGATTCCAAATCGAAGTCCAACACCTACCCCACCATGGACATCCGCTCCGAACACGCAGCCATAGAGCACGAGGCCAAGGTGTCGCGCATCAGCGAAGAGCAGCTTTTCTACCTCATAACGAGGGGTTTGAGCGAGTCCGAGGCTGCCACCATGATTGTGAACGGCTTTGTGGATCCGCTCGTCAAAGAGCTGCCAATGGAGTACGCGGTAGAGCTCAACCGCCTTATCGAGCTCGAAATGGAGGGGTCAGTCGGATGAGCGAAGTTCATACATTACAAAGACCTACGCAGTTGGCACAGCTTAAGCCTGCGGTCCAGCACGCCGAGCACATCGTCGTACCGGCAGCAGGTGGCGCTCGTGAGACCGCCGACATTTCTGCCATAAGCGGCGCAGGCGCTGCGCAGATCCAGGTCCAAGGCCAGGACAAGGTTCAGGGCGAGGGCCAGGACAAGGGCGCGCCATGGCAGGAGATAAAAGTCGAACTGGAGGCAAATGCAGCCAACCCTGCCGCCTACGCGGCGTCTATTGAGGTTGAGAAGGAAGCCGACGCCTCGATACTGGTTCGCTACCACGCCTCTAGCGACGACCTAAAAGCCAACGACCGAGAGACGGCAGAAAAGCTCGATCTCGGCTTAGTCTCGACAAATCTCGACATTCACGTCGGGCCAAAAGCCCAACTCAACCTTGTCGTGCTCTCCAACCTGCCACGACGCTACTTCCGCGAGGCTTTCTACCACGCAAAGCTCGATGCAGGTGCACGCCTAAGCTGGACGATTGTGAACCTGGACCGCTGCGATGGCATCTACACGACGACGGTCGACCTTGATGGCGAGCACAGCCAGCTCGATCTTGCTGGCGCGTATGCTGCCACGAGGACCACCTCGCAGGAGCATGCGACCACAATTCATCACTACGCGCCGTTTACAAAGAGCGCGACCGGATTTAAGTCGGCGCTCAAGGACAAGTCGAGATTGATATTCCGCGGACTTATTCATGTACACCCTGAGGCGCACGGCACCGATGCGTATCTTTCCAGCCGCAACCTGCTGTTGGAGGACGGAGCCCGCGCCGAAAGCCTGCCGCAGCTCAAAATCGAGAACAACGATGTGGCCTGCAGCCACGGCGCAACGACGGGTGGCGTAAGCGAAGACGAGCTTTTCTATTTGGAAAGCCGAGGGCTTGCCGAAATCGAAGCAAAAAACCTGCTTGTGCAGGGGCACATGCACACGGTGCTCGCACGCCTGCCAGAAGAACTCGAAAACGAGGCGGAAGACGATTTTTCACGGCTTCTCGGCATTGGGGAGAATCCTGTTGGAGGCCTGCAGTCTGGCGCCACGAAAGCTTATGAAGACGGCGGGAGCGTCACCCTATGAGTAGCGTGCAGAAAAACTTCTTTGTTCCCGATGATGGTTCCGAGGAAACGCTCGAAGCAAATTCTCATTGTGCACAAGAACTGAAGCGTCAATTCCCGCTTTTTGACGAGCGGCCCGATATCATCTATCTGGACAGTGCCGCGACGACGCAGAAACCGCTTGCGGTGCTCGATGCGGAACGGGATTTCTACCTTAGGTCCTGTGCCAACGTACACCGCGCCATCCACGCGCTCGGCGAAGAAGCCACTGCTCGTTACGAAGACGCGCGCAAAACCATGGCGCGTTTCATTGGTGCGACTCCGACGGAAACAATTTTTACCCGCGGCACCACAGAATCGATCAATCTTGTGGCGCGTACCTTTGGCGAGACGCTTCAGGCAGGCGATGAGATCATTTTGTCCGTCATGGAACACCACGCCAACATGGTGCCCTGGCAACAACTTGCCGAACGCAGGGGCGTTGTGCTCAAGTTCGTACCGGTTACGGACTCTGGTGAGCTCGATCTTGAAGCTTACTATCAACTTTTGGGACCAAAAACGCGGCTTGTGGCAGTAACCATGATTTCGAACGTTTTGGGGACCATCAACCCTATTGAGCGGATTATTCGCGCGGCGCATGAGCTTTCCGTGCCGGTTTTACTCGATGCGGCCCAGGCGGCGCCTTCCATGCCGCTCGACGTCAAGGCACTGGATGCGGACTTCCTTGCATTTTCCGGACATAAGATGTATGGTCCGTTCGGCATAGGCGTGCTCTATGGCAAAGCGCAGCTTTTGGATGCAATGCCGGCCTTTATGGGCGGCGGCGATATGATATCCGAAGTGCGGCTCGATGGCTTTTCCGTGAACGAGCTGCCCTATAAGTTCGAGGCGGGAACGCCGCCGATTTCCCAGGCCGTCGGACTTGCGGCGGCGGCGAATTGGCTTATTGGGCCCGGTGGCGGGAATACTGCGGGCGGCCCACATGGCGAAGGCGGCGGTATTGGCCTCGAGGCACTGGGCCAGTACGAAGGCGCGCTCGCTCGGCGTTTTCTCGCGCAAATCGAGCAAATCACCGGCGTACAGGTGCTCGGACATGCGAAAAGCCGCGCGGGCATTGTAGCCTTCACCTTGGAAGGCGTCCACGCGCACGACCTCGCCGCGTACTTAGACAGGCACACCGTGGCAGTCCGCGCCGGACATCACTGCGCCCATCCGCTCGCGCGCCGATTTGGCATAATTTCCTCCGCACGTGCGAGTTTTGGCGTCTACAACACCATCCGCGATGTGGACGAAGCTGCCAAGGCGCTTTCGCTTGCCAGAGAAATGCTGTAATTGTGGGTAGCAGCGCCAAAAATGGCTGATAGCCGCGCCCCAAAAGGGCTAACAGCACTGAGTGGTGAGCCGCGAGCGGTACGCAGCGAAAGGAAGAATGATAAAGTATGAACGACGAAAACAACGATAAAACTCAACCAAAAGACGATTTCTCCGATCTCTACGAGGAGATCATTCACGACCACTATAAGAAACCCAAATACCGCCAGGTCCTGGATGGCAAACCCTTCGTGGAAAATCCCTCTTGCGGCGACCGAGTGCGCGTGTCCATATCGCTTGGGCCAGACGGCAGAATCGCAAGCGCGGCTTTTGACGGCTCGGGTTGCTCAGTCTCCATGAGTTCCGCGGACATCCTCTCGGAGGATCTGATTGGCAAGACCCCAGAAGAGGCACGCAAACTCATCGAGACTTTCCTGGAAGTGCTCCGCGGCGAGCGCAACGTGGACGCGTTGGACGACTTCGGCGACGCCGTGGCATTTAAAGGAGTAGCCCGCTTGCCCGTACGCGTCAAATGTGCAGCGCTTGCATGGCGAGCCGCTCTGTCCGAGCTCGAAAAAGTCGAGAAAGTATCGTAAACTACTCTGCGTGGTAAGTAAGCTAAGTAAGCGCATAATAAAAAATGGTCTGATCCTCGGGGCCGCCGGTCTAGTCGCAAGCTGGATTATGGCCAAGAGTTTTTTCTCGGATTCGTACTATGTCGAGTGGCTCACGGTGGCCGCAATGGCCATCTATTTCCTTATAGCGTGGTTAATTCATTTGCGAGACGATGGCATTATGAAGCCGCGGCGGGAACCCCGGTCCCAAACGCCGCATCGGGCGCCCTTCGAAACGCAGCCTGTGTCCCAGTCCCAAACGCCGCCTCGAGCGCGGTCTCAAGCGCCCAAGGTCCTCGTCGTCGGCGCTGCCTTTCTGGCGCTGGCTTCTTTTGTTCAATATTTCTGCTTCGGGCTGGGAAGGAGCTTTGGCGGCTAACACAGCCTCGGCCAGGGCATCCGAGGATACCCTATCAGAGCCGCGCAGATGTAAAAGGCTTTGTCCACGCTTCCACCTCGGCCTCGTTGGCCAGCACAAAGTGCTCAGGCAGTGCCTCGACCCAGCGCGGCTTATTCCTGGAATAGTCGTGGCACAGAGGATCGTACACGATCGCTCTTCTGCCCCGTTCCCTGCGGGGATCCGGCAACGGGATTGCGGACAGCAGCGCCCGCGTATACGGATGCAGGGGCCGCGAGAAAATCTCCTCGGTCTCGCCAAGCTCGACAATTTTCCCCAAATGGATGACTGCAATTCGATCCGTGATAAAGCGCACGACCGACAAGTCGTGCGCAATGAACATGAGTGTCAGCCCCTTCGTTTTCTGCAGTTGCGCGAGCAGATTGAGCACCTGTGCACGGATAGAGACATCCAACGCCGAAATTGGCTCGTCCGCCACAAGCATCTCAGGCGACATAATGAGCGCCCGCGCAATCCCAATGCGCTGCCGCTGGCCACCGGAGAATTCATGGGGGAACCGGCTTGCAAACTCCGGCAAAAGGCCAACCTCCAGGAGTGCCTTCTCCACCTTGGCCTTGCGTTCTTCCTCGGTCTTGAATCCCCCAATACTGTAAAGCCCCTCTGACACGATATAGTCGATCTTTGCGCGCTCGTTGAGCGACGCCATGGGATCCTGGAAAATCATCTGAATCTTGTGGATCACTTCCCTGTCCAGTTCCGGCGGAATCCTTCCATTGATCTTTTTGCCTTCAAAGAGAATGTCACCTTCACTCGTCTCGTTGATGCGCACAATCGCCCGGCCAATCGTCGTTTTACCCGAACCCGACTCGCCCACAAGCCCGAAGGTCTCGCCGCGGTAAATGAAGAAATTCACCTTGTCGACCGCGCGGAAGTAGCCCTTGCGGACTTTAAAATCGACCGAAAGGTCTCTTACTTCGAGAATTTTCTCTTTTGCCATCATGATTTAGTCTCTTGCGTAGCCCCGCCGGCCAGCCACGTATTCTGTACCTGCCAGGCCTCTTGCAGCTGCCTGATGATTTCTGGCGGCTCGACCTTCGGCGCCCGCGGATCCATAAGCCAGGTTGCCGCCCAGTGTGTGGGGCTTACCTCAAAAACAGGCGGCTCATACAAAAAATCCAGCTTGAGCGCATAGGGATTGCGCGGTGCAAAGGCATCGCCCTTTATCTCATTGAACAGGCTAGGCGGGGTACCACGTATGGAGAAAAGCGGTTTGCCTTTGATGCCCAGTTGTGGTAATGAAGAAAGCAGTGCCCAAGTATAGGGATGTCGTGCATCATAGAAAATCTCCTCTGCACTTCCACATTCCACGATCTTGCCCGAATACATCACCGCTACTCTGTCTGCCACGTTTGCCACCACGCCAAGGTCATGTGTTATATAGATCGTCGTAAAGCCGAATTCCGCCTGCAGTGAGCGAATCAAGTCTAGAATCTGAGCCTGAATGGTAACGTCGAGCGCCGTTGTCGGCTCGTCGCAGATTAGGACTTCAGGCTGACACGCCATCGCAATGGCGATTACGACGCGCTGGCGCATGCCACCCGAGAACTCGTGCGGGTATTGTCTGTGCCGCTTGTCCGCATCTGCAATACCGACGCGCCCCAGCATAGTCACTGCGGCCGCTTCCGCGCGTTTTGCATCCATACCATGATGCAGCTCGTACACCTCTGCAATCTGCTTACCAATAGGTTTGAGCGGATTGAGCGACGTCATTGGGTCCTGAAACACCATCGAAATCTTCTTGCCTCGAATCGCGAGCCATTCCTTTTCGGTTTTGTACCGGGCAAGGTCCACACCCTCAAAAAGAATCGATCCAGAATCCACCCAACCATTTTTGTCCAACATGCCGATAAATGACTTCGTCAATACAGACTTACCGGAACCTGATTCTCCAACGATCGCGAGGGTCTCGCCCCGCCGCACCGACATATTTGCGCCACGTATTGCCGTAAGCACCTGCCCCCGCAGATTGAACTTTATGACAAGGTCCTGAACGTCCAAGATTGTGTCGTCCATGGCAGTGAACGTCTCGTTTTTGGCGTTTTTGTCCAAAATCATTTCCAAGCCTCTACACGTGGTTGCGCGGGTCAGATGCGTCGGCAAACGCGTTGCCGAGCAAATAAAACGAAATCGTGATAATCGAAAGCACAATCGTCGGAAAAATGAGCTGATACCGTAGTTCGGGTGACATCATTATCAAGCGGCCTTCGTTGACCAAATTGCCAAGCGACGGCGTACTCACCGGCAAGCCTAAGCCGATATACGTCAGGAAAACCTCCCAGCCAATCGTACTCGGAATGGAAAGCGCCATCTGCAGCATGATCACGGACACCAGGTACGGCAAGAGATTGTGTGTGATAATCCGCCATGTCGAGGTTCCCAGGCAGCGCGATGCAAGGTTGTATTCCCGGTCCCTTATAATGACAATCTGATTCCGCACAAAACGCGCAAGCCCCAGCCATCCTGTTACGCACATCGCGATTATCATCGTTCTAAAGCCCGGCCTCAAAATATAGGCCATCAACAAAAGAATTATCGTCGTGGGGATATTGTTGAGTACGTTGTAGACTTCGGTGAGAGCGTGATCCATCCTCCGGACATATCCCCAAAGGGCGCCATAGATAATGCCCACCACCATTTCGATGATTCCAACGATGATGCCGATAAGAAGACTCGTACGTGTCCCGCTCCAAATGCGTGCCCACAGGTCCTGGCCAATAGAATTTGTGCCGAACCAGTACTCCGCGTCCGGTGCCCTGTTGCGCATCTGCATCTGCGTGGCCGGGTCAATATTGATCTTAGTAGGCGACTTTTGTCCAGGCAAGAGCGGCTGCACAAACGTAAACGCAAGCAATACAACCAGAATCCAAGTTGCAACCAAAGCCACCTTGTTCTTCTTAAATACCTGGAACGTCGAGCGCCAGTAGGAGTAGTTGGAGTAGCCTATCCGTTCGCTTGCGTTTTCGTCGAATTCGGCAAAGGTAAAGAGAGAAGGGTCAACCGCTTCGGGCAGGGTTCTTTTCATCTCGAGCCCTCCCCTTTTACAAGCTTTATCCTTGGGTCAAAAATCGCCATCAGAATGTCGCCCAAGAAAAGGCCTATAATTCCCACCGAAGAAAAAATGAGCACCAGCGCCTGCACCATGGGGTTGTCCTGGCGCTGGATTACGTCTACCAAGAGTCCACCCATCCCAGGAATGGAATAGAGCGACTCAATATAAATCGAGCCCGAAATCGTAGACAGAATTGCTGCAGGAAGATATTGCGCCATAGGGACAAAGGCATTGCGCATCACATGGCGAACCATAATTTTTTTTTCCGGCAAGCCTTTGGACATGGCGAGCTTGATATAGTCCTTGTTGAGCTCATCTACCATGTAGCGGCGCATCCACATGGCATAGCCCGCCATTCCGCCCAAAGAAAGCGAGATTGTAGGTAGAATCCAGCTTTTTACCTGATATCGGTCAAAAAGCAAGGGCAAAGAAAAAAAGCTCGTCAGATACAGTTGAATAAATAGCAGGTAAACGGCAGACGGCACAGCGTTGACGAGTACAATGTAACCTGTGCCGACTTTATCTACAGTCTTGCCCTTTTTCCGTGCCATTCCGATGCCCAGAGCCAACCCAAAGACGAGCGCGATGGCTGTTGCGGCTACACCAAAGTAGACCGAGTAAGGTATGCGCGGCGCTATGATTTCCAGGACCGGCACATCACGCCTATAAATGATCGAAGTCCCTAAATCGCCCTTGGCGAGGTTTAAATAAAAGCGGCCAAGCTGCACGTACCATGGGTCTAAAAGCCCCATGCGTTGCAGGGCTGCAGTGCGTTGCTCAGGGGTGAGTTTGTCGTACCCATCGCCGAAATACCCCTCGACCGGCAATAGCCGCATAAGAAGAAACACAACTGAAACGACGATGAACAAAGTTACGAGCGACTGCCCAATACGTTTCAGCACATATTTCGTCATCAAATAATCTCCATGCGCGCTACAAGACCGCTCTTAAAATCATGCCCAAAACATCAGAACTTGGACTTCTTGAGCGCCTCGACTCGCTCCGCTTCCCATTTGGCTTTGAGCTTGTTGTACTCCTCGGTTGAGAGTGGCTTGGGCAATACAGTCTGTCCCTTGTACTTGAGTATGGACATGCCGAACGGCGCAAATGGATACGAGAACGGCTCGAGCTTAGAGGCTATGAAGCCGCCACCACCGATAGCATACGGAATGACAAATGCTTCACCAATGAAATACGCCTCCGCTTTTGCAAAAAGCTCGTAGCGCTTGGCAATATTGACGACTTCGGCTTTGGCCTGGTTGACCATGTTTTCGTAGACGGTCTTGCCATTGGATTGCATGTAACCCACAGCCATCTCGGGCCAGTTGTAATTCGAGCCTGCCACAAAAGGATCCGTGTAGGTTTCAGGATCTGCATAATCAGGGCCCCAGTTGCACTCTTGCATTGCGTAATTGCCTTTGCGGCGCGTTGCACCAAGGAACCCTGTCGCGGGGAAACCAACCGGAATCACATCGATGTAGTCCGTGCCAAGCAGCGACTCGAGCTGCTGCTCCACAACCTGCGCCCTGTTAGTCCAATCCGACATGCCCGCGTTGTACGGCATCATGATCTTTACCGGGAACTTGGCTTTGCCTGCAAGCTCAGCCTTGGCCTTTGCCTTGTAATCCAAGGCGAGCGATTTGTTGAACGAATCGGTCTTAGCGTACTGAGCAAGTTCCGCCATGTCGACATAATCCTTGCCGCCTGCGTTGACAAAATTGCGAGGCGTAATCGTATTGTGCAACCGGCGTTCAGGTGCATACGGCTCCGAAGTAAGCATGGCTGCACGCTTGTCGAGCGCATGGAAAATCGACTTGCGGAAGTTCTTGTTGTTTACGGCAATTTTCCAGTTGTCAGGCTCGTACTGCGCGTCGAAGGTCGGATTAAAGTTGAATGCGTAGAAATACGTATACATGGTGGTCTCGGCCGGCCTCACGATAGCACGCTTTGCCGGATCCTTCATCCACGAGTCGATAAGCGAACTTGGGATCGTTGCATCGGAGATTTGGCCCCGCAGGAAAAGTTCGGGGCTCAAAGTTCCCGCTTCTTTGTTGTATTTGAAGATAAGCCGCTTAATGTAGACGTGATCTTTGTCCCAGTATTTCTCGTTGCGGACGAGCGTTCTTCCGACCTGTGGCTCGAAGCTTTGTATGATATAGGCGCCGTTATAAAGCAAAGTCTTGTTGTCAGTACCAAATCGGGCACCTTTTTCGGCGAGGAATTGCCCATTGACCGGTAAGAAGCAGACATAGGTGAGCATGCTCAAGAAGTACGGCACCGGTTTTTCCAGCGTATACTCCAGCGTATACTTGTCGATAGCCTTTACGCCGACCTGTGAAAAATCGGTGATTTTGCCTTCAAAATAGGCCTTGCCATTCTTGATGACACTGTAAGCGACATCGGCCGTAAGGGAGGCGTTTTTCTTGTCGAATATATATTTGGCCGCGTCAACCCAGTCCTGGGCAGTGACCTCGGCGTATTCGCGCCCAGTGTTGTCGACCCATTTTACGCCTTTTCTAATATTGAAGGTCCATTTGAGCCCGTCGGAGGAGTTGCTCCAATCCGTAGCAAGGGACGGCACAAGGACACCGTACTTGTCATATTCCACAAGTCCGTCGATGACATTGGCTGCAACCGCCTGCTCATTCTCCGTAGAAACGACAAGATAATTGAGGGATGTGAGCTCACCTGAATAGACCGAATAGTAGTCTTCCGACTTGGGAGCCGCTCCTGCACAGACCGCTGCCAACAGAAGCAGCGTACAGAAACCAGCCATGAGTGCTTTTTTCATCCGCGTATCTCCATTTCAGAACGAAATGAAACAAGCCGGCAACGCCAGCCCGACAGTATCACTTCATTCGTTATAGCTGAGGTCAAACGCGAATGCAAGCGTTCTTCAGTAAATATGCAAATGCACAAGGCTCAGGCAGGTTCAGCATCCAGAAAGACGCAAGATTGGGCCAAGCCAAAAACTCGGCCAAGCGTTTAGATGACTTTGCCTACGATGACTGGAAAGGACTTTTCGTTGCGCTGGCGTTGTACGAGCAGCCCGACCAAAAGGAAAACGCCAAAAAAAACCGCTGAGAAGAGAACTTTTATGCCTTCGTTGGACTGTGGAAATAACAGCTGGCCAACTCCGTAGCCGACAAAGAGCATGATGAGCGGCAATCCCAAGGCCCAAAACGCACTCTTGGCCTGCTCCTTACTGGGGATTTCCACCTCAACGTGATCGCCCTCGGCAACAGGCACCCGATTGGGGTTATGCGCCATGAGCGCGCTGCGGTTGGATTTGCACATGCCATTTGCACAGGCTGCACAACCTTCGGTCAGATCCATTGATATGGTTATGAGTTTACCTTCAATCTTTTTGATTGTCCCTCGCTCTCTCATTCACTTTCTCCTTACAGGGAAGCCTGAAATTTTCAATGTGTTCAGCCTTGCCGGAATCGCCGATTTCGATAAAACAGCCCTGGGCTTCCAGTCCCAAAACTCCACCACTCTCGTAACTGCGTACGGAAGTCATAAACTCTCGAACGCGGGCATCGGGATCCATACCACCTACAGATAATATACTACCGGTGCGGCCGGAATCGGTAATAGCCGCAGTGCCTTTTGCTGTTATCCGTGCGTCTGCGGTGAGGGTTTTGGCGTGAGTACCGATGATGGCTGAGACGCGGCCATCGGCGTATTCTGTGAGGGTGAGCTTTTCGGCAGTGGCGGAAGCGTGAAAATCGACAAGCACCAGCGCCCGCTCCTGGCCCGGCTCTTTCTGAATCCGTTCGAGTATGTAATCGAGTACTTTGAAAGGGTTGTCGGCATGGACGCGGGCAAAGCTCGCCTGCCCCAAGAGATCGATGACGATCACCTTGCCCTTGGGCGTCTGGAAAACCTTCCAACCGCGGCCTGGATCCTCATATGGCAAGTTAGCCGGCCTTAAGGCCCACGGGCATTTTGGGTAGAACTCTGTCATATCGACTTTGTAATAGGCTGATTCGCCCATTGTAATGCAATCCACACCCAATTTGCGCAGGTACACCGCGTGCTGGACGCCCAATCCCGCACCGCCTGTCGCCGAGTCCGCGTTTGCCACGACAAAGTCGGGTGCGTAACGCGACCGCAACTGAGGCAAGGTCGCCTTTAGTGTAAATACTCCGTTTTTGTCGACAATTTCGCCCAGAAAAAGAATTTTGATGCTCACCAGGTTACTGTACGACAAAGACTGCGCCTTGCACAATCAGGCGGCCATCGCCCTTCAATAGGCGTGGCCTTAAGCAGGCGTAGCCATAAATGGGCTCACTGATTCTCGTACTTGAGCACTTCGTCTATCACATACTCGAGCTTGACTCCAGCGGCCAAAAACATGGCCTCGCTTTCGGCACCGTCGTGGTACTTGCGCTCGCAGACGACTCGTTTGATACCGCAGTTGATGATCATCATCGCGCAGGTTCTGCACGGTGTCATTCTGCAATACATGGTCGCACCTTCTATTGCCACTCCCCGCTTCGCTGCCTGGCAGATGGCATTTTGCTCGGCGTGAACGGTACGCACACAGTGTTGTGTGACGCTACCATCCTCGTGTACCACTTTTTTGAGCTGATGTCCTACTTCGTCACAGTGTGGAAGGCCACTTGGGGCGCCCACATAGCCCGTGGCGAGGATTTGGTTGTCCTTTGCAATCACGCAGCCCGATTTGCCCCTGTCGCAGGTAGCCCGCTTGGCGATTGCCTTGCAAACCTCCATAAAGTATTCGTCCCAGCTGGGTCTGCGACTCTTGCATCCCTCACCCCGATTTGTTGTGCCCTGATCTTGCGTTTCGTTTTCCGCCATAGCTTCGCTCCTCTCCTAGCTCCGCCCTTCTTTGCCGGACCGGCCACCCTGAATACACGACGGGCCTTCATGACACTTCGTTAATGGTACCACGCCCTTGCCTCTGCTTCCAGCTTCACTTCACGGGCCTTTCGTCTCAATGCTTTTTTTGCTATTCTTTGACTTCTCGTGGTAGAATCTCAGACTGCTCTATTCGAATCGCAAAAGACGCGATAACAAAATCCTGGAGGATTTTCAATGAAGTCAAACTTGCGCCACTCTGTTCCTCTGTTTCTCTGTGTGGTAGCGACAGCGCTTGTCTCGTGTCAGACAACTTCGCGCCCCGATGGTCTCTACGCCATTCTTGAAACTGCAAAAGGCGATATCGTCATCAAATTGGAGTTTGAAAAAGCCCCAATGACGGTCGGCAATTTCGTTGGCCTCGCGGAAGGCAAATTGGATGCCACCAAGGGCAAACATTTTTATGACGGTACCGTTTTTCATAGGGTCGAGCCCGGTTTTGTCATTCAGGGCGGAGATCCGACGGGCACAGGCAATGGCGGCCCAGGTTATCGCTTCCCCGACGAATTCTCGCCTGATCTCAAGCACAGCGGCCCAGGCATCGTCTCCATGGCCAACGCAGGCGCAAATACCAATGGCAGTCAGTTCTTTATAACCCTTGCCGCAACACCGTGGTTGGACGGCAAACATTCGGTTTTTGGCTCGGTGGTCGAGGGCATGGACGTCGTCAACAAAATTGCCGTGGGAGACAGCATCAAGAAGGTGCGAATCGAGCGCTATGGAGCAGCCGCAAAAGCCTTTGACGTTTCGCAAAAGGCTTGGGACGAGCGCCTGAGCGCTGCCTATGCAGCCCTTAAGGCAGGTGCACAAGCCAAAAAAGCTGCCGACCTCGCCACCATTCAGACAAAGTGGCCGGACGCCGTCAAGGATGAAAATGGCATTTATCAAAAAGTATTGCGCAAAGGTTCAGGCGACCTCCCGCCCACGGGTTCAACTGTCTCGGTTATCTATAAGGCTATGCTCCTCGATGGGACTGTCTTTGACGATTCTGCGCTTTCGGGTGGGCCCATCAAGGTCAAGATCGGAGGTGGAACCGTTATAGAGGGCTGGGAAAAAGTCCTGCCCACCATGCGCAAGGGAGAGAAACGCCTTATCATTGTGCCGCCCGAGCTCGCCTATGGTTCTTCGGGGGTAAGCGGCGTCATTCCTGCCGATTCATATCTGGTCTTCGAGATGGAGGTGACGGGAATTTCCCAGTGAAGAAGCAAGCGTGGCAAGTCTCTACAAACCTCATCCCTCTATCTTAAATGAGGCAGCATCTAAATATAAAGGCGTCAAAAGGCAACTTCGAGACGTCACTTCGAAACTTCCAAAACCGAAGCTAGAGCTTTTTGAGTTTTTTGATTTTGTAAAGGCTCAAGTTGAAATCCTAATGAAAGTGGAGATTTTGCGATAAAATCTCCACTTTTTTGCATATTTCTTGCATATAAATCTACTAAATGCCCTCGAAACGCTAAACATACTGCAGGCCAAGATTCGATTTCCCGTTTACTCTAAGAGTAGATGCGGTGGAGGCCGTGAGTATGAGAAGCCATGCAATCACAGCGTTTGTTCTCGCCTTGGCGTTGGTTTTCTTGCCGGGCGTATTTGTCTATAGCCAAACGCAATCCACGTCAATAACTATTGTCGGCATTGTGCCGGAGATCCTTAAGCTCACGCTGGATTTTGCATCGGATACAAACATTCAATTGATCGGTCACCTTTCGAGCGGGAATGAGCAACAGACTGCCTACCTTGGTCTGGCTCAAAACGCATCGTACACAGGCCAAAATGCTCAAAACTGCAGGAATTTCGACATAGTCTCCGGAAGCAGCATTGCCCTGGGTAATGCCACGATATTCTCTAACATAAAGGGAATGTATACGGTATCTATCTACTCTACCAACAGAGGGAGACTCCAGAATTCCAGCAATGTAGGCGCCGCATCCATCGAGTACGGACTTGCATTCGGGAACGCGTTTGCCATGTCGCAAGACGGCGTTTTCCGATTCAGCCAAAAGGGCGTTTCCGGCAGGAGTGGAAAGCCTTTAGCTGTTGCGCTCGTTTTAGGCGATATACCGGCAACCGCAGCAGATGGTATCTATTCCGATCAACTCTATTTCTCAATTTGCAAGAACTGATCTTTCCTCCTAAACTGGTGACCAGGTTTATATTCTGCTTCGAGAACGCCTTCCTTAACACAAGTACAACCTCAAACACCGCTACCCAAAGTTTCTTGCTTCCATTCTTCCGCCAAAGTCAGTACTTTATGATGTAGATGTTTTCTTCAAGAATTCCTGAAGATACAAGATAAGGAGTTGTCCAATGAAAAGCGAAGTAACTACGGTGTGGAAAGGAGATATGGCCTTTACGGCTAACGTCTCTGGCCACGAGATAATCATGGATTCAGCAGAAGGAGATGGAGGTCACGATATCGGCGCACGCCCCAAGCCACTTCTGCTTGCTGCGCTCACCGGCTGCACCGGCATGGATGTCGTCTCTATCCTAAAGAAAATGCGCGAGCCCTTGACGTGGTTCAACATGAAAGTCGAGGCTGAGGGGAGCGAAGAACACCCCAGGAAATACATATCCTTTTCGCTGGTGTATCAATTCAAGAAGAGCGACGGACTCAATCCTGACAACGTGCTCAAGGCCTGCACCTTGTCGCAGGAAAAATACTGCGGCGTAAGTGCCATGCTCAAAGACACTGCCCCCCTGGACTGGCGCATCGAATACGTCTGACACAGCTCAGTTCGGGGTATTGAAACTCTATGGCGCCCACATTATACTCGTTCTTGGTAGCTTGTTTTCTAACAAATGGGAACAAACCGCATAAATTTCTTCCTACTGCTTATGGTTCCATCGCGCATGGTTCCATCACCGCTGCCAATTCAGCTTTGCAGTGCAAAGGCGCAAGGGCGCCATATTTTTCAGAACGAGGTGAAGACCCACGATGTCAACAGACCTTCATAAAATGCGCAACATCGGTATCTCCGCGCATATCGACTCGGGCAAAACAACCCTTTCAGAGCGAATCCTTTTTTACTCAGGACGCATTCATGCCATACACGAAGTGCGCGGCAAGGATGGAGCCGGGGCAACCATGGATTCCATGGACCTTGAGCGGGAGCGCGGCATTACCATTCAGTCCGCCGCAACGAGTGTCCACTGGAAAGACTATACTATCAACCTCATTGATACACCGGGACACGTCGATTTTACTATCGAGGTGGAACGCTCTTTACGCGTCCTGGACGGTGCCATTCTCGTGCTCTGCGCCGTTGCAGGCGTACAGTCTCAATCGATTACGGTAGACCGCCAGCTAAAACGCTACCACGTTCCCAGACTCGCTTTTGTCAACAAGTGCGACCGCACCGGTGCCAACCCATTTAAGGTAAAGGCACAACTGCAGGAAAAGCTGGGACTCAACCCGGCGTTTGTCACCATCCCCATCGGGCTTGAGGACAAGCTGGAAGGCGTGATCGACCTTATACAGATGCGCGCTGTTTATTTTGACGGGCCCAATGGCGAAGACATCCGGTACGCGGAGATTCCAGCTCATCTTGTGGCAGATGCCGAGCGCTACAGAGAAGAACTTCTGGACGCAGCATCCATGTTCTCAGACGAGCTCGCCGAGCAATATCTGGAAGGCGAAGTGGACAACGATGTGCTTACCGCGGCAATTCGGGCCGGTTGCATTGCAGAAAAGTTTGTCCCCGTTTTCGTAGGTTCGGCCTATAAAAACAAAGGCGTTCAACTCCTTCTGGATGGCGTAACACAGTTCCTACCGGACCCCAGCGAGGTGCATAATTACGCCCTGGACCTGGACAACAATGAACAGCAAGTCGAGCTCAAGGCCGATCCAAACGCCAAAACTGTGGCGCTCGGTTTCAAACTGGAAGACGGAGCCTATGGCCAACTCACGTACGTTCGCGTCTATCAGGGCACGCTCAAGAAGGGTGACGAGCTTCTCAACACCAGATCCAGAAAACGCTTTAAGGTTGGCAGGCTTGTGCGCATGCACGCCAATTCCATGGAAGATATACAGGAAGGCGCCTGCGGCGACATCGTAGCGCTCTTCGGCATAGACTGCGCATCGGGCGACACCTTCTGCGATCCCTCTCTCAACTACGCCATGACGAGCATGTTTGTGCCGGAGCCGGTCATTTCGCTCGCCATAACCCCCAAGGACAAGAAGTCTTCAGATCAGATGGGCAAGGCACTCAACCGCTTTACCAAAGAAGACCCCACGTTCCAGACCTACGTGGATCCAGAATCGAATCAGACCATCATCAAGGGCATGGGCGAACTTCACTTGGAAGTCTATATCGAACGGATGCGACGCGAGTACAAGTGCGAGGTCGAGACTGGCATGCCACAGGTGGCGTACCGTGAGACCATCACCCAGCGGGCAGATTTCAACTACACCCACAAGAAGCAGACCGGCGGTTCCGGCCAGTACGGGCGCGTCGCAGGTTATATCGAGCCCTGTCCTGACCAGCCATACGAATTCGTCAACCTGGTCAAGGGCGGCGCCATTCCTGCTGAGTTTATTCCCTCATGCGATAAGGGCTTTAGGGCTGCAATGCAAAAAGGCAACCTTATCGGATTCCCAATTGTCAATGTTCGCTGTGTCATCAACGATGGCCAGAGTCACCCTGTCGATTCCTCGGATATAGCCTTCCAGCAGGCGGCCATCGGCGCATTCAGAGAAGCCTATGAGAAGTCGAGACCCTGCATTTTAGAGCCCATCATGAAGGTCAACGTGGAAGGGCCATCGGAGTTCCAAGGCAATATCTTCGCGTCGCTCAATCAGAGACGGGGCATCATAACATCCAGCACAGAAGACGGCAGTTTCTGCCGTGTCGAGGCCGAAGTTCCGCTTGCCGAGATGTTCGGCTACTCAACCGTGCTGCGTTCTCTTACCCAGGGAAAGGCAGAATTCACCATGGAACTGGAAAAGTACGGCAAGGTACCCAATTCCATCTCGGAGCAGCTACAAAAAGACTACATCGAGAAGCGGAAGAAAGAAGCTCAGCAAAAATAGTGCACAAAATAGCGTAGCAGAAAAAACGAATCGGTTTGGTTTATTATTTTGCGCTTTGAGGCACAAGAGCGCTATAATGGCGATAGAATTATGACGCGATGCAATATACTGAAGAGCGTAAAGGCACTTCGGTTCAATCCTGTTTAGGTGGGGCGCGAAGAGCGGGCTCTGCCGGAAGGAGAAACAATGCTAAAGGAAGAATTTATTACGAAGAGCCCTGTACGAATCCTGGAAAACTCCATCGAGGGCGGTCTTAAACCTGGAGAGATCGGCGTCGTTGCCAGCAAGAAAGGCATTGGCAAGACTTCGGTGCTCGTTCAGCTCGCCCTGGACAAGCTTATCCGGGGAGAAAAGGTTATCCATATATCATTCAACACTCATACGAGCTATGTTATTTCCTGGTATGAAAATATGTTCAATGAGTTGGCGCGCCGCAAGAATCTGGAGAACATCGACGACGTCAAAGAAGAGCTTGTTCGCAACCGCGTAATCATGAACTTTACCCAGGAAGGCGTCTTAGTGGAGCAAATCTTGCGCTCGGTCAAGGCACTGATTGTGGAAGGCGGATTTGACGCAAAGACGATCATCGTTGACGGGTACGATTTTACCAAGTCTTCAGTGGAACATTTCCAGAAAATCAAGGCGTTTGTTACAGAGATGGGCCTTCAGATCTGGTATTCCTGTACCATGACTGGGGAAGAGCCGCTTGTGGACAAACATAACGTGCCTTTCTGCTTGAGGGAGTTCATCGATCTTATTTCGGTCTTGATCCTGTTGGAACCGATGACCGACTACATCCACTTCAAAGTAGTCAAAGACCACGAGAGGCTCAATCTCCATGAACTTAGCCTTAAACTGGATGCCAAATCGCTCCTTATAGCAGAAAACTCAGCTTCGAACGACTAGCAGCACTGATAATCTGAGCGGTTTGCCGTTCGGGATACCTCGGTGAAATGCAAGGCTCACGGCGCTCACCGAACTTTATGGGGCGGGATACCAGTGGAACCACTGATCTTCCGCTCCATTGATTAGGTGATGGCGGATTTCTGCAGTCCGGCCAAAATACTCCCCAAATTCTTCCATTTCAGTGATAAAACCCATACCCCAACCCGCTGCAACAAAACGGTCTCCCATGTCCTTGAGCCCACCATAGAGGACTTTGGCGTCCTCAACGGTACCCAAACGCTTGCCATAGGGAGGATTCGTAAGCAGGATGCCTTTCCCTACGCGAAAAGGTTCCGCGTCCTCGGCTTTCTTCTGCTCAAAAGTGATCCAATCCTCGACGCCGGCCGCGCGGGCGCACTTTTTTGCCACCGAAAGCACCTCAGGGTCGATGTCGCTTGCGCGGATATCCACTTCAACGTCGTTCCGGATTTTGCTCTCGAAATAGTCGCGGACGTCCTGGACGGGGCGCGCCTGCACGGCCGGCATTTGCTCAAAGGCAAAGCGCCGGTTGAGTCCGGGGGCAAAATCCAGGGCATAGAGTGCGGCTTCAATGGCAATAGTGCCAGATCCACAGAAAGGGTCGAGAAGCGCAAATTTTCTGTTCCAACCGGTAAAAAACAGCAAGGACGCCGCAATGGTCTCTTTAAGCGGCGCCACTCCGCCTTGTGGGCGATAGCCACGCTTGTGGAGGGCTACTCCGGAAGTGTCTACGCCAATGAGGCACTCGTTGTCTTCAAGGTAGATTCTGACCGATACCTCGTTGCCGGATGCGGGCATGGTAGCGAGGCGATAGTACTGCATAAGGTGCTCGTACGCGGCCTTCTGCGCCATGGACTGGAGGGTGGTTTGGGCATTCAGGTTTGAGCTGTGCGAGCGCACCCTTTCGATCCGCAGTGCCGAATCCTTGAAGCAGCACAGTTCCCAAGACAGCGCGGTCACTCCCTCGTAAAAGGCGTCGAAATCTGGTGCGGGGAAGCGACCAAGTTCCAAGAGGACACGCTCTGCAGTGCGTAACCCGATGTTTGCCCGCGCGACATCACGGGCGAAATTGCCTTCGTTTATGTCAAAAAATACTTGGCCTGGCTTGCGCTCCTCAGACTTTAAGTCTAAACGTTCCAGTTCCTGGGATACTATTTTTTCGACCCCGATGGCGCAGAGGGCGATGCCCCGTATTTTTTTGTCAGGATTGACTGTTGTCATGCAGCCAGTATGAAGGATTCCCGCCGAATATACAAGACGAACGCAAGGGCAAGCCTTGACAGGCTTCTGCGCTTTGGGCTAGTATTCGCCTTGCCTTTTGGGGGTGTAGCTCAGTTGGCTAGAGCGCTTGCATGGCATGCAAGAGGTCAGGGGTTCGATTCCCCTCACCTCCACTACTTCGGGGCACGTGGTGCTGGGTATTTAGCCACTTGAATCCTAATTTTGGCTAGTTGGCACCGTTCGGATTTTGCTACTTCGCAGAATTTTCAAACAGAAATTTTCTATTTCCTCTCTATACGCCATCGATGGCGCTGTGCCAATTCTGGTTACTGAAATGGCCGCAGCCGCGTTGGCAAAAACGATGGCGTCGACCAAGTGTTTATGCTCGGCGAGCGCAAGAGCAAACGCCCCGTTAAAGGCGTCGCCGGCCCCGGTCGTATCCACTGCTTCAACCTTAAAAGCAGGTACCTCGTAGAATTGTCCTTCATCATCCAGCGCAAGCGCTCCCTTTTCTCCGAGTGTGATCACAACATTTTTGGCACCTTGGTTTTGAAGCACGCTTGCCGCCTGCTTCGCGCGCTCTATGGAAACGACCTCTATTCCGGAAAGCGTCGATGCTTCGGTTTCGTTCGGTGTGAGAAAGTCGATCATTTTGTAGAATTCCTGCGGAATTTCCTGGGCAGGCGCCGGGTTAAGCATTACCTTCAAACCGCTTTCTGATGCCATTCGCAGGCTTTGTTCTAATGCCTCCAAGTTTGTCTCGAGTTGAAGCATCAAAATGTCGGCAGGCAATAGCGCACTCATCGCTGCCTCTACTTCTTCGGCGGTGAGATTCTCGCAGGCGCCCGGAATCACGACAATCGAATTTTGGCCCGTTTCCTTGCTCACCATGATAAGCGCGGCACCGGTGGGATAAGCTTCGGTCCGAATTACAAAGCGCCTGTCAATGCCTTCGTTGTCGAAGTTCTGTAGTGCCAGGTCGCCAAACACATCGGCGCCCAGCTTGGTGATCATTGCCACGCTGCCGCCTGCGCGCGCAGCGGCCACGGCCTGATTGCCACCCTTTCCGCCGGGGCCCGTCTTGAACAAGTCGCCTTTTACAGTCTCCCCAGCAACCGGTATACGTTGCGCTCGACCCATCAAGTCGGTGACGTAGCTGCCCATAACGACGATCCGTGGTCTTTTCTGTTCATTTTGCTCCATTTCTACCCCTCCAAGCCTCCGTATCAAAATCTCGCAAAGCTCTGCCTCGGGTTTGTCCCAGCATACCCTCATGTGTCTCTTTTATCCAGCTCGGTTATACGATTCTTCCTTGACATAATCGGCAAGCGCATTTAGGCTTTTTCTATAAGGCAAAAAGTTCCGAAGTGCGGCTTTAACAACGTAATTCGTTTATATAACATGAGATAACAATCAGGAGGCTTTTTCTATGCCAGATGGAACATTCGTACCGCCCTGCCCTGTCAATGAGCGTGTCTACAATTATGTGCCGGGATCTCCGGAAGCCGAGGCGCTTCACAATGAGCTCAAGCGCATGAGCCAAACGGTTGTCGACATACCTATTATCATCGGGGGTAAGGAGATTCGATCTGGCGAGCGGGGAGAAATCCGCGCTCCGCACAACCACAAATTGCTGCTGGCGACCTATTACAAGGCAACGCCCGCGGTCGTCACCAGCGCCATCGATGCCGCGGAAAAAGCGCGCAAAGAATGGGCAAACCTGCCATGGCACGCCAGGGCCTCGGTCTTCCTCAAGGCAGCTGATCTCATCTCCACCAAGTACCGGCCGATACTCAATGCCGCGACGATGCTGGGGCAAAGCAAGAGTGTGTATCAGGCCGAAATCGACTCGGCCTGTGAGCTTGCCGACTTTTTCAGGTTCAACGTTTATTACATGAGCGAGATTTACAAGCGTCAACCCTATGCCAACGCGGCTCAGGTGTGGAACCGCGTGGAATACCGTCCGCTCGAGGGCTTTGTCTATGCGCTGACGCCCTTCAATTTTACGTCGATAAGCGGCAACCTTCCGGCCGCGCCCGCAGTCATGGGCAACACGGTCGTGTGGAAGCCGGCGAGCTCCGCCGTTTTGTCCAATTACTATGTGATGAAATTACTGCAGGAAGCAGGCCTACCCGATGGCGTTATCAACTTCATACCGGGAGACGGTGCCCAGATCGGACCAACGGTCTTCAACGACCCTCGATTTGCAGGCTTACACTTTACCGGTTCCACAGCCACGTTTAGATCGATCTGGCTTGAAGTAGCCGAAAACCTGAATAAGGGTGTCTACAAGAGCTATCCGCGCATGGTGGGGGAAACGGGCGGCAAGGACTTTATCTTTGCACATCCCAACTGCAATGTCCGCGCGCTCGCAGTAGCGTTGTTCCGCGGCGCCTTTGAGTACCAGGGGCAGAAATGCTCTGCGGCAAGCCGAGCCTATATTCCGCGCTCCATCTGGCCCCAAGTGAAAGACCTCGTGAGTTCCTTTATCGACAGCGCCAAGATGGGCGACCCTGCGGACTTTTCCGTGTTTATGGGCGCAGTGATCGACCAAAAGGCCTTCAAGAATATCGCCTCCTATATCGACTACGCCAAGGCTCGTCCCGAAGAATACACCATTGTAAAAGGCGGCACCTATGACGACTCAACAGGGTGGTTTGTACACCCCACCATTATTGAAACGACGAATCCGCGCGGGCGCCTTATGGAAGAAGAGATTTTCGGTCCCGTCTTGTGCGTCTACGTTTACGACGACGCCAAGGTCCAAGAAACCCTGCAGCTTGTCGACACCACCAGCCCCTTCGGCCTCACCGGTGCGATCTTCGCCAACGACCGCCGCGACATTCAGATGATGGAGGACGCCCTGCGCGACTGTGTGGGCAATTTCTACATCAACGACAAGCCGACAGGGGCGGTCGTTGGCCAGCAGCCTTTTGGCGGCGCCCGCGCGTCCGGTACCAACGACAAGGCCGGCACCGAACTCAACCTGTATCGTTGGGTGTCGGAGCGTGCCATCAAGGAGAGCTTTATTCCGGCGGAGAATTGGGATTACCCGCATATGCACTAATGGTGCACTAATGGGTCTAAGATGAAGATTTGTGCCCTAAATTGACAACACAGCGTGTAGATTCTATATTATTTTTAAAAGTGGTTTGCAAGTTGAGGCTGCATAGCAGCCTCTCATGTATAATTTGTCGCTACAGGTCACAAGAATATGGAATCGATTGGGGAGAAATACTCGCCGCTGATATCGCAGATGATGTCCTGTATCAAGGAGCAGGAGTTTATTACTGACAGCAATGTGTACCAGCCAGGGAACGCAGCATTGCTGCCAGCAATAGACACGGTGCTTAGGGACTACCTTCTGCCATATTCAGACATTAACGGCTTTGAAAACCTCATCGACCTTTACAATGCCGCGCAGGCGGGAGAACCATGCCTGCTCCTGCTGGAGCACTACTCCAACTTCGATCTTCCCGCATTTCATTACCTGCTGCGGCAAAAAGGTCCTCAGGGCAAGGCCATTGCGGATGAGCTCGTTTCAATAGCAGGAGTAAAGCTCAATGAATCGTCGCCCATCGTAAATGCTTTTGCACAGGCCTATACGAGAATTGTTATCTATCCCAGCCGTTCCCTCGAGATAATAAAAGAAAATTACAAGGAGCCCACGAAGCTCTATCACGAGGTCATGCGCAGCCACAGCATCAATCGTGCTGCAATGAAATGTCTCAACTCGATCAAGACCTGCGGAAAAATCGTGCTCGTGTTCCCTGCTGGCACCCGGTACCGGCCATGGGAACCTTCTACCAAAAGAGGCGTCCGGGAAATTGCTTCGTACATAAAATCGTTCTCCAAGTTCTGCCTCGTGGCTATCAATGGCAATATCCTTAGGATCAATCCTTCCGGAGAGATGGAAGAAGACATGTTGAGCAAGGACATCTTGCTCTATACGGTGGGACCGATGAGGGACTGCGACGAATATCGGGCACAGGTCAAAGAGGAGAGTCATGCTTCGGGCGAAGACAAGAAGCAGATACTCGTCGATCGTCTCATGCAAGAACTCGAAGAGATGCATAACAAGACAGAAGCCCAGAGAGAAATACTCTTAAAGAGTCTGCGACAAGCTTAACGTGCAGAACTGCGCCGTGGCGCGATAGCACGCAACATTGACGGTTTACCTTTTCGGAATGTTGTTTTCGGAATGTTGAAGCACGCCCTTTGAGCTATCTGCGCTTGTCTACCAACCGTTTGGCTGGATTTATGCCAAATCGCGCCACAAAATATCCCCACGCCCATGCAAAGCCAGCCAGATGCGTAAAATGGGCTACTGACGTCTGCAAGCTGAATATCTGCGACAAAAGCTCAATCGCGGTGTAGCCTATAACCATAACGTTCGCGCGCAAAGGTATGATTCCCCATAAAAGCACGCGGGCGTCCGGGTTTATCACCGCAAAGGCCAACATGACGGCAAAAAGGGCACCGGATGCGCCTAACAGGTAGGTGTACCACGCACCAGTAAGCACAAAAATACCATATGAAGTTATGCCTGCCAGCGTCCCCGTAAACAAGTAGTAAAGCAAAAACTCCTTGCTTCCCATACTTCGTTCTACAATCGTTCCAAACATGAAAAGGCCAAACATGTTGACGAAGAGATGTGTAAAGCCTTCGTGCGCAAACATGTAGGTTACAAACTGCCAAACGTAACCATGGTTCACGGCTATTGGATTCAATGCCAAATAGGCTGTGAGCATGGGAATGCGGATACCAACAAGCCATACCAGGACATTAATGCCTATGAGGTAGAGAGTCACATTGAAATATGAATACCGAAATGGGCGCCTTATCAGGGATTTTGCAGACATGTTGAAAAAATACACATTTTATGATTCCGTGAATAGGGGCAAATCCGAAAAGGTGCTTTGCCAATACTGTCACTACTATAGGAGCGACTCGGGAGAAACCTGTGGAAAAAACCAACCGCCTGGCGGAAATGACTTAGGTTTCGTGAACCGATGGATCAGCGTGGCCTTGTGTGTGCTTTTGAATCATGGCACCCACTTCCTTGAGAGTAAAAGGTTTTGCAAGCAGATCGTCCATGCCCGCATCCAGACAGCGTTGCAACTCCAGATCTCCGAGTCGTGCGCTCATTCCAATGATTTTGGCCTGTGCACTTAAAGACTCAGAACGGATTTTTTGTGTGGTCTTATAACCGTCTTGCCCTGGCATGAAGCAATCCATAAAAATGAGCTGGTAGCTGTTTGTTGTGCACAGTTCACAGGCCTGATCTCCCGAAGTGGCAAGATCCAGATCATAACCAAACGAGCGGATCATATGATCCATGATGTCGCGGTTTGCTTCGCTGTCGTCTACAACGAGGATAGGAAGCTGCTTCTGCGCCGGTTGCACTTGTTGAATCCGTTCCCGCTCCTTGACACGTCTGCCACGCGAACTTTTGGGCAAGGAGGTTTGCCGCTCAACTTCCTCGTCCATCGGGAAAAGTGTTTCTTGCTTTGTAATTTCTTGCTTTGTAACTCGTTCCTGTGGCTTGTCTAAAGCGATGCGGGGCTCACGTGGGGCCTCCTGGGGAGTCTGCAGCTCAGAGGCTGGTTCCGGTGGCACGGAGCTTACTGGCGACGCCTTTGATTCCGCTTCCGCCTTTGGTTGTGCATCCCGAGTTGCGTCAGCCTCAGGATGCTCGATTTTTGCGGCCTCCAAGGGCTTCACAACTAACGTCGGCTCTGTTTTTTTCTTCAGTTGAGAAGCAAAATTGTTTTCGACAGGGGCCTCGGGCATAAAGACCTCGCCACGAATATCAGGCCCTTTAAACTCTGTAACCTCCGGTGAATCCGACACCAAGTCTCTGCCAGCAGTGTTTTGGTCCACTCCTGGCTCTTGTAGTTTACTTCCATGACTGCTTGCAGAATCAGATGGCGCATGCCCGTCGTGTTCCTTGGCCGGGGTTATGGCGACCTGCCCAACAAGCTGCACTATTTCTTCGATCCGATCCAGGCTGGTCCCATCCATTGGCGTAGCAGGGGCCTTTAGGTTCGCGCCCTGTCGCCGCCCATTCTCGGAAAGTATCAGAAAGAGCAAAAGCGATGCAAGAAGTCCTGCCACGAGAAGTATAAGCGACAATGGATCAAACGCAGACCAGCCGCCTTGTGGAATTACAAGCAACTGCCACACCGAACCACCTTGAACTGGAATCTCCTTGACCAACGCGTTGCTAAGTGCCGCCTTGATGTCGCTGGACCCGCTAAAGTCGTCTTGCTTGCGTGAAATTCCAAACAAGACACCAGGGAAGGCAGCGTCCAAATCCAAGGATTTGTACCATTTTTCATAGTCTACCGTGAGACTTGTGAAGCCCCATAGGGTTCCAGCAACATAGACAGGATATCGAACGAAAAAAATCCGTCCGCTGTTGTCTACAGACTCGTATGGGCCAGAGATCACAGGTGCCCTTGTCTGTGCAGCCAGGGTAAGGGCATAACTTCTGTCTGGATTAGAAAGCAGATCGTGCCCAACCACAGATTCGTCTTCCGGGAAGTGGTACTTGATAATCGCATTCGGAGCGGTGCTTACTCCTGCCACAAACGGAGCAACCTGCAATATATGCTGGGAGATGTTCCCCACTTGTTCCTTGCTCAAAGCGCCGTTCTTAGAGAGAGCGTCGCTTAAGGTTTGCCCCTCGGCCACAAGAAACGCTAGAGACTTCTCTACGTCCCTTGACGCCGCAACACCTATGCTTTGACAAAGTCTCTGTTCAGTTGTTCTGATACGATTGGTATGAATAAAAAAAGAGGTTAAGACGATTGCGGCCAACAGAAGGGGTAATAAGATTGCAGGCCCTGCAATTCCGTTCCTCCTTCGAACTTGCCCAACATTCTCAAGAGAGCTTGTTTGTTCCATTTTCTGCACTTTACTCTAGAATGAAGGAACGTAATCGTCAATCGAAAAAAGAGGCGCCGGGCGGAATTGAACCGCCGCATAAAGGTTTTGCAGACCTCTCCCTTACCACTTGGGTACGGCGCCAAAGTGCTGGAAATATACCCTACTTTGCTTCCGAATGTAAAGACCAAAGGCAAAGAGATCTGGCAAATTGCAACAAAAAGGCTTGGCAAACCTTACGGCGCCAAGCCCCTGTCTACCTAAAAAAAACCTAAGATGCTTTCAAAAAAACCATAAAGTCACCAGATCCTGATGGCTTTCGGTATACGCTTAAGCCTTGACAGCAGGCTGACTTGCCTGTGAGCCAGACTTAGCCAATTTAGCCTTTTCGCGCTTCTCCTTGTGGTTATCCCACCAAAGGACAAAGGCGCTTGCGATATAGACTGTCGAATACGTGCCGGAAATCATGCCGACCAACAGGGCAATGGCAAAATCACGATTGCTGCCCGACATGAAGACTATCAAAGAAAACACCGTAAGCAATGTAGCAAAAGTAGTAATAATGGTTCTTCCCAGCATAATAGTGAGCGACTCATTCAATACGTCCTCGAACTTTTCGTTAGGCCGGAGCTTGCGCTCTTCGCGTACACGGTCAAACTGCACGATCGTATCGTTGATTGAGTAGCCCAAGATGGTCAGGATTGCAGCAATACTTTGCGTATTGAACTCCATTCCAGACCACACAATGAACGCCACCATGATGAGGGCATCATGAACAACCGCAAGTACGGCTCCAATCGCATACTCGATTTTGAACCGAATCATGGAATAGATCAAAATCAGGGCAAGCGTACCCAGAATAAGCCAGAACACCCTACGCGTGAGAGACTCTGAATAGCGGGCACCAACGACGTCGGTCTTAATAACCACGACGCGGTCAGCACCAAACTTGGCCTCAAGCCCTGCCTTAACCTTGGCCCTCGCATTTGCAGCAAAATTGGGATCGGTTCCTTCGTCCTGTACACGTACCAGGAACCGTTGCTGAGAAGCAGGCTGCAGAGTTTGCACTCCAATGTTGCCAAGACTGGAAAGCGCCTGCCGCACCTGCTCTATATCGGCAAACTGTTCGCTTGCATCTTTTGGCGCGCGGTGAATCACGAGGCCGGCGCTGCTTAGGAAGGTGTTGCCCTCATAGGTAGGCACAAGCAAGGTTGCGGGCAAGGCTTCAGAACCCGGCTCAACAGAAACCGAGATTCCGTTGACACCACCCAGTGCCTTCGCAAGATCTCCAATGGTCGGATAGGTCTTAAAATCGAAGACTAGAGTCTTTTCATCGCTTTCTGCACCGGACAAGACCAGCGTAAGCGCACTGTCCGAAATCCGGACTTCCGCATTGCCTTTGTCCGTATATGTAGCACTCATCGCCGGCAACGCCAGCTGCACCGTCTGATTGATGCCAGCCTGAAAGTCGACGCCCAGGTTGAAGCCCTTTGTAAAGTAGCCGTACAACCCGAACAGAATAAGTGCGCTGGAGATAATCACTGCAGGAACAAAAAAGCGGCTAAATCTTATGACGCGTTTCATTTATTTGATCCCCCAGCCAATAGAGACATGCTTCATGTGCAGCACATCCGTCTCAAAATCGAAAATCAGCCTCGAAACAAAGAGCGAGGTGAAAAGGCTCGTCATGTTGCCAATAGCCAGGGACATTGCAAAGCCCTGCACCGTTCCTGAACCGAGTTGTGCAAGGAATAAGGCTGCGATTATCGTCGTGATATTCGAATCCATGACCGCCCAGAATGCCTTATGGAAGCCTGCATCAATGGAAGCTTTCCTGGACTTTCCGGCTCGCAACTCCTCTTTAATGCGCTCGAAAATAACGACGTTGGCATCAACCGCCATACCAATCGTCAGCACAAAGCCCGCAATGGACGGAAGCGAAAGTGTCAGCTTAAAGGCGGACAGTACTGCAAGCATGATATAAAGGTTGATGATCTGTGCAATCGTCGCATTGACACCAGCCCCTTTGTAGTACGCAAACATAAACAGAAAAACTGCCAAAAGTCCAATGATAATGGCCTTTTCTCCTTGCCTGATCGCATCCTCTCCCAAAGAAGCACCAATCGCCTGCTGATTGACGACGGAAAGCGTGACAGGGAGCGCCGCCGTCCTAAGCAGCGTAGCGAGCGACTGAGCCTCGTCTGCGCTGAAGCCGGAAATCCTCACCGACTCGCGGATCGGCTCCTGAATGACCGCGTAGGACTTTATCCTCTCGTCCAAGACAACAGCCAGGGTCTTGCCAACGTTGTTGGAGGTCAAATCGTAGAAGATCTGGCCGCCCTCTTTGTCCAGGACGAAGTTCGTCTCCGGTTTGCCGGTGATCGAGTCCACAGACACCGTCGCGCTCTGGATGTGACTACCGTCCAGACCCGGGGTACTCTCCAGCACCATGTACTCGCCGGTAAACTCATCAAGGCCATAACTGTCTTTGGTATAGACTTTTCGAACTATCTTGCCTTCTGGCACGATACCAGCTTGGGCAACCGTCATCGTTTTTTCATCCACGCCAAGCGGGTTTTGCATCAAATACTGTCTCAGGGCCGTTGTGGCATCCGTATCGACAATATAAAACGCAAGATTGCCCTTGCCCATTATTATAGAGTTGATCCTGTCAGGATCCGCAGTCCCAGGAATTTCCACATAGATCTGGTCGGCACCCTGGCGCCGGATGACAGGCTCGCTCAGACCAAACTGGTCTATGCGGTTATTCAACGTTTCAAGCGCACGATTTATGGCATCTTCACGTTCTGCTGCGCTGAGCTCATGCCCTACGCGCTTTGCAGTATCCTGGAAATCAGCCTGGATGACGACTGACATGCCGCCTGCCAAATCCAGACCGAGTTGCAAGGCACGACCGTGAACGCTTTTTAGGCCGAGCATCTTTTCCCTGTACTTGGCCTCTATGGCGTCGAAGATAGCCTTCTCGTTCTGATAGGCTCCCAGAATACTTTCGGCATTCCACACCTTGGGCAATGGACGCCCTGAATCCTTGTAGGCCTTTTTGGCCAACTGGATCTCGAGAGGGTATTCCTTGGAAAGATCTGTTGTATCACCAGCTGCAGCTTTGGCTTTCAAATCTCCAACTATTGAATACGCCGTTCGCCGTGAGTACTCACGAATTTGCTCCCTGGATCCGACCGCAATAGCCTGGTCCTCTTTCGGGGTCCAGAAGTACCATTGCAGCGATGGATAGAGAAAAGCAAAACAGATTGCCAGTACCGCAATAACGATGATCAGGCGACGAGTCTTACTCATTCCGGTAACTCCAAAGTATAAAAATCACACATTAGGTTCCGCACTTACGATTCAGCAAACTCAGCAAACAAACTTACAACACTAAGAAATAAGGCGCATTGAGCACGCGAAAAACTCGAGCTGCAAAGGCTGTAAAACGAGAAGCCTTACTTCTTTTTGCCGCTCTCGGGCTTGTCTTCGGACTTGTCGTCGGCCTTGGAATCGGCGGCTTCTATTTTTTCTACTTCGCTCTTTTCTTCAGCCTTTGGCGTGACCGCAGAAATGGCTGACTTGGAAAATTCCAGGAACACGTCATTGTCGACTTTTACAACGACAGTCTGTTCTTTTACTGTCTGAATCACACCGTGGATGCCGCCGATCGTGACCACTTTGTCGCCCTTCTTCATCTGATTGATCATCTTCTGGGCTTCTTTCTGCTTCTTGTTCTGAGGACGAATAATGAGGAAGTAGAAGACGACAAAAACAAGGCCAAAGGTGACAATCGTGGATATCATCTGCCCTGTGGAATTCGTACTGCCCGTGGTGGCAGGGGCAGTCTGAAGAAGAACCAGGTTCTGCAAGATTGCATTCATACGCTATCCTTTAAGGAAATATCGCGAAACGCTAGCATGGAATAAGGCGACACGTCAAGTTAAGCTCGAATCGGCCAGACTTGATATTGCCGGCCTTTATGCGGTAATTACCGTCCCTGCCTTACCTTCCACTGCCAAAGTGGCGTTTTCCATACTGGTAATGATCACCTTAGCGCCACCGCGACGTATGAAGTCGCATGCGGCTTCGATTTTTGGCCCCATCGAACCCTTGGGGAACTGACCCTCGGCCATGTACTTTTCGCATTCGGCCACAGTCATGTGATCGAAGACCTTTTGATCAGGCTTTCTGTAGTTGATAGCCACTTTGTCAACGCCAGTAAGGATAATGAGCTCATCGGCACCAATAAGACTGGCAAGCAGCGCGGAAGCCCGATCTTTATCTATAACCGCGTCCACTCCGGTGAGCGTGCCATCAGCATCCCGTTTGACTGGCACTCCACCCCCTCCCACCGCCACAACCACCTTACCGTCGTCAATAAGATCTTTGATCGTCAATTTTTCTACAACATCGAGAGGAGTGGGACTGGGAACCACACGTCTAAAGCCTCGTCCCGGGTCTTCTTTTATAACCCAGCCTCGCTGACGGAGGGCATCAACTTGCTCAGCCCGATAAAACGGTCCAACGTATTTTGTGGGGTTGAGCATTGAAGGATCGGCCGGGTCTACTTCAACCTGAGTAACGACGGTGACCACCTCTTTTCTTACACCTTCTTTGACGAGTGCATTGTTAAGGCATTGGGCAATCATATACCCCATAGAACCTTGCGTGTCCGCGACGATGACGTTGAGGGGCGAAGGAGGAACCTGTGCAGAAGCGGCTTCGTTCTGAATGAGGTGAACACCCACCTGCGGCCCATTGCCATGGGTCAGAACGACCTTATGACCATCGGAGATCATGCCGACGATGGCAGAAAGGCTCTTGCGCGTATTGGCAAACTGTTGCTCGATGGTACCCTCGGTACCTTCTTCGATGATGGCATTGCCGCCGAGCGCCACCACAATGGTTTTTTGATCCATACTTTGTCTTCCTTTCGCGATCTTCAACAGCTTGTGTGCCCAGGACCTTGTGTGCCCAGACATGGAACCCACAAGCGCCGAAAAACCGCCCTGCGGGTCGCACCTGCGCGACCCAAACGTTGTCTTTGTATGCGATCCTCAAATCGCAAAGCGCTAGTATACCATTATTTGAAGAAGCCGCAAGCGGGAATAGCACAGCTTTTGGGCTTGAGGATATACTTAGATCATGACGGTAATTCGAGCAAAGACGCTCGGCATGTGCGCTGGCGTACGACACGCGCTGGAGTTAGCCCAGGAAGCTGGCCGGGAAGGAGCGCAAGAAGGGAAAAAGGTGCTGAGCTATGGCCCACTTATCCATAACAGACAGGCGACTGAACGGCTGGAGAAAAGCGGGGTAGGCATTTTGGATACTGCAGAGTTCGATGCCGGCAAGCTCGACGCGCAGGTGGAGGGGGCAATTGTGACGATTCGGGCGCACGGGGCGCCGCCAGAGGTTTTTGAGCACCTGGAAAGGGCGGGGGCGAGGGTGGTGGATGCGACGTGCCCGCGGGTGCTGCGGAGCCAAAAGAAGGCGCGCGAGCTTGCCGGCGCGGGCTATAGCATCGTCGTTGCCGGAGACGCAGATCACGCAGAGGTTGAAGGCCTAGTTGGGCAGGTACCTGGCGCGCTCGTCGTACAAAACGCAGAGGAAGCAGAACAATTCTTTGTCCGGCATCCAGAGCTCAAAGAACAGAAGCTTGGCATTCTTGCACAAAGCACGATTCAACGCTCCGAATACGAGGCAATTGTCAACGCGTTAAGGACTGACGCCAAGGAATGCCTCGTGGTGGATACGCTTTGCCCGGCATCTGAAGAAAGGCAGGCGGCCCTTTCGGAACTTCTTGATGAAGTATCAGGCATAATTGTCGTTGGTGGAAAGAATTCTGCAAATACGCAGAGACTTGCCACAAAAGCTCGTGAAGCTGGGAAACCCTGCTGGCATATAGAAACTGCTGCGGAACTTCCCCCGGAAGTTTTTTCTTATGATAGAATTGGGCTTACGGCCGGTGCTTCGACTCCAGATTTTATGGTCGATGAGGTCGAAGCCTACCTGCTGTCAAACTCTCAAGGCTAACTGTTCGATCATCCAGATTCGATCGTCCAGACAAGAGAGATCCCGGACAAAAAAAGATAAGGAGCGGGGAATGGGAATTCTTCCGGAACTGCAAGAACGCAGATCATATCGCGCTATTTCGCCCGAACCTATAGAGAAAGATGTGCTGACACGTCTTCTGGTCGCTGCAACCTTGGCGCCTTCCTGTTTCAACAACCAACCATGGCGCATGATCGTAATTGAAAAAGCTCAAGACAATCCACACTATCAACTTGTAGCCGCAACGTTGAACCAAGGCAATGCTTGGGCGCTGGAAGCTCCTGCGCTGATTACGTTTGCAACGGCGGCACATCTGGACTGCCGACTTGACGAAGGGCGCGACTACGCATATTTCGACGTGGGCCAGGCGGTGATGGCCATGCAAATTCAAGCACAGGCCGAGGGGCTTATCGCCCATGTTCTGGCGGGCTACTCTGCTTCAAAACTGCGCCGAATTCTAAAACTACCCCAAGAATATGTGCCGCTTTGCGTGCTCGCTGTGGGCTGGCCAGGCGACGAAGCAAAATTGCCAGAGAATCTGCGCGTGGCTGAGAATTCGCTTCGTTCCCGCAAAAATTTGAACGAAGTTGCTTTTTCGGGGGCCTTCGATACACCTTGGTTCTAAGCTCGTGGACTGATACCCGTGGGGTCGTTTCGTAGTTTACCAAGTCGCAACGCTCATGATAGGCTCGTGCTATGACCCCCGTAAAAGTAATCGGCATCTGTGGTGGTTCTGGCTCCGGCAAGACAACGATTGTGCGCAAAATTTCCGAAGTGGTCTCCGACTTTGTGTTCTTGCCGCAAGATAACTACTACAAATCGGCCGAATATGTTTCCAACACCAATATCACTGCCTTCAATTTCGATCACCCCGACGCTTTCGACAACGATTTGATCGTGGAACACCTCGAAGCGCTGCGCCGCGGAGAACCCGTCGAGATGCCCACGTACGATTTTGTTCATCATCGGCGTACATCGGAGACGATTCATGTCAAACCGCAAAAGTTGATAATCTTTGAAGGCATCATGATTTTTACAAACAAAGTGGTCCGCGACCTGATCGACCTCAAGATTTTTGTGGACACACCAGACGACATACGTTTTATCCGCAGATTAGCGCGCGACATCAAAGAACGGGGACGCACAGTCGATTCGGTTGTGGATCAGTACCTGACGGTCGTCAGGCCAGGGCACTACGAGTTTGTGGAACCAACCAAGGAATACGCAGATATCATCATCCCAGAAGGTGGCGAAAACGAGCGCGCGATGGATGTGCTCACCACCTTCATGAACTCCATCGTGAACAATCAAATCGAGTAAGCAGCCCCGACGAGCTAGTTGTTGCCGCCAGAGTGATCTATGTGCCCTGTGCCGCGCGCCATCGCGGTGCCATGTTCGACAAGTGGGACCAGAAGTTGCGCATGCATGATGGCGGCATCTACACTTCCTGGAAAATTGACAACGAATTGAGCCCCGTGCATGCCCGCCACACCGCGCGAAAACACCGCAAACGGCGTTTGCGCGAGCGACTGGGTACGCAAGTACTCTGCAAGGCCAGGAACGGTGCGGTCGCAGTAGCGAATGGTGGCTTCGGGGGTTTGGTCGCGGGGCGAGGGGCCGGTGCCGCCTGTGGTGAGGATCCAGTCGGCGGCGGTGTGGCGGGCCAATGCGTTCAAGACTGACTCTACGCCGTCGGGTACCACCTCAGCCTCGATTTGCGCCTCCGGAAAATGGCTTTTAAGGACTGCAACTATGGCCGGGCCGGACTTGTCTGCGTACGTGCCGCTCGAAGCCCTGTCAGATACGGTAATAACAGCGAACTTCATTGGTGATTATCCCTCCCACAAGGACGCGGGCAAAAATGCCTTTGCGTGGCATAACACAGTCGCCGACCAGTTTTTTGATTTCGCACGAAGTATGGCATTCCTTGCCTATCTGGCTCACCACGAGCTCGACAGACCCAAGGTAAAGATGAGTCCCCAATGGCAGGCGGTGCAACGTGATGCCGCGCGTCGTTATGTTTTCGCCAAAGTCCCCTGGCTTAAGATTCAACGCCACGTCCTGACGGACTTCGGCGAGTTTGCAAGATGCTTCTTCAATCTCTTCTATGGCGAGTAAGGAGATCTGCCTGTTGATCAGCCTGCCGGCGTGCGCATCGCCTTGGATACCGAAATCCGGGACAAACTCCACTGATTGCACGGGGAATTTCCGTGTTCCGACATCTGTCGAGACGTTGAGCGACACAATGCTGAATTCGCCGTGCTGCGGAATATCACTTGAGAATGTGCTTTTCTGAACTGCTTCGCTCATCTATGAGATTCCTTTTGTTCTGGTTGTTGTTGTTGTGGTTGTTCAAGGACTTCCTTCGTTTTTTCCACCAAGACGATATCGGTAATCCGCATGGCTTTGTCGATGGCCTTGCACATGTCGTAAATGGTGAGCGCGGCCACACTAACCGCAGTGAGCGCTTCCATCTCTATGCCCGTCTTGTCTGTGCAGACTGCCCGCGAGATAATTTCGATTTCGCTTTCGCGAACCTCGAAGTTCACTTCGACGTGTTCTATCTCGATGTTGTGGCACAAGGGAATGAGGTCCGAGCAGTGCTTGGCTGCCATTATGCCCGCTACGCGCGCGGTAGCGAGCACGCTGCCCTTGGCAATCGAATTTTCGTTTATGGCACGAATGGTGGCAGGTGCCAGGAGTATTTTGCCCCTTGCAGTAGCGGTTCTGCGCACCCGGCCTTTGTCGGCAACATTTACCATGCGCGCATCGCCATTTTCGTCGATGTGCGAAAAACCTGCACCGCTCTGGGCATCGAGCCTGTCTTGCAAGGAAGTACCCGCTTCAAAAGACTGACCCGACTTTAGCTCTCCGGAAGGGGCCACAAGGGATATTTCGTCAGGATTATCGGTCCGCTCGTTCATTCTTGTCTCCATCTTCGTATCCGACTTTACTTTGTCTCCATCTTTCATCCAACATCAAATCAACCGCCAATCTCCCGCAAAGAGACCGTAGAACTGACGTTGCCGTGGAAAGGCTTTGCTGCAATTGCACGTCGAATGCTTCCTGCAATATCGGAAAAATCGACTGGTGTGTCGACATCCGAATGCAAACACGACCGGAGCACACCGTTGGCAAGGAGCCTGAGCCTGTTGCAGGAAGCACAGTCAGGCGGACGGTCGCAGTCGTAACCATCGGTTTTTGTTTCGCTGAGCGAGTACTGTGCAATGGTCTGTAGGGTGGCACCGTTGGCCTCGGCAAACGCGCGCAACGCGGCAATCTCCGCCGCCGAAGTGTCCGGCTGCACGACCATGTTGAGCTTTACTAAAATCCCCGCGTTGCGCGCAGCCTCGATGCCGCTCAGTACGTCGCGCAGCTCGCCGCCGCGGGTCACGAACGCGTACCGCTCCGCATCCAGCGTATCCAGCGACACATTGACCCTTTGCAGCCCCGCGGCGGCAAGGCCTTCTGCATACCCGGCAAGTAGCGTGCCATTTGTCGTCATTGCAAGCGTCTTGACCCCGTCGATGGCCGACAGCATTTTCACAAGGTCTACAATGCCTTTGCGCACAAGCGGCTCTCCACCGGTCAGGCGGACCTTTGTAAACCCCAGCTTTGCCGCTTCGCGAACAATCTCGGCTATCTGTTCGTACCGCAGAATCTGTTCATGAGGAATAAGTGGAACACCTTCTTCGGGCATGCAGTAACGGCAGCGCAAGTTGCAGCGGTCCGTAACCGAAATGCGAAGATATGAGATTTCACGCCCGTATGAGTCTTGCATTCACAATCTCTCCAGACTTTAATTCGGTCTGCCCTATCTCCATCCTTAGAAGGACATTCGCTTCGGACAGGATATTGATCATCGAGGAACCGCCATATTCAAGTGGCGTCGCGCACAGCGTCGGCTCCTTTTTTGCGCTATCTGCAGATATTTCCGCATCCGAAGCACTGTGCGTTTCTATAGTGAGCTTTGCCGGCCAAAACTCGACTCTATCGCACAACGTCCGCTCGAGCGCCTTTTTTAGGCGACACGGCACAACCAGACTCCCCTCGCCTTCTTGAGCTCCAGTCATAACACGAATGTATGGCTTAACCAGAATTTCAAAATTGACAAAGGTCGAAACCGGATTCCCCGGTAAGGCAAACACCGCTGTATTCCCCACCACGCCCAAATAACTTGGCTTGCCTGGCCGCATTTTAATAGAGTGATAGACCGGTTCGACGCCTAAATCGCTAAGTACCGCGGGTACGAGATCGAAGTCTCCCATCGATACCCCACCAGAAATCAGCACGATGTCCGCGGCACCGAGCGCCCGGCTCAGTGTCGTGGCCAGTAACCCACGGTCGTCCGGCACAATCCCCCAATACTCCGCAAGGCAGCCAAATGCCTGCGCTTGCGCCCGCAACTGTGGGCCGTTCGAGTCGTAAATCGCGGCGGCTGTGCGCTCCTCGCCCACCCCGACGACCTCGTTTCCGGTTGACACCACCACGACGCGCGGCCGCACTGCCACCTCCGGCTCCGCTATCCCCGCCGCCGCCAAAATGCCGATGTCTTGCGGCATAAGTACTCGCGGGCTCAAGAGCAACTGCCCCGATTTTAAGTTTTCTCCCTGCCCGATTACATTCCGCGCCGTTTCCTGCCTCATAAAACGGACAAGTGGCCTTCCTTGGGCGTCCTTCCCTGCTTCTTCGGTCCATTCGATCCTCTGAACCGCATCAGCTCCACGGGGTATCGGCGCTCCTGTCATGATGCGCGCTACGTCGGTACCGGAAATAGGTTCTGGCCAAGGGCCCCCCGCCGCAATAATCTGTGTGACGCGATGCACGTTACCCTGTGGCGTGCCGGCATTCACTGCGTTTTCTTGTGCCTGGCTTGAGAATGCAAAACCGTCCATGGATGCTTTAGTAAATGGAGGATGATCAATCGGAGAAAAGTACGACCTCGCAAGCCGCCTGCCAAGCGCAGCATCTAGCCCCACTTTCTCGGTCTTGGGCTTTGGACAGACCTTGACCGCTGTGGCTATAACGAGTGCTATCGCCTCGTCTGGATGTATGTCCCTCACCATCAGAATACTCCTCAATCCGCCTTGCCTGTGCATGCCCACAAAATGGCCACCGGGCTCCACAAATACCCTTGCGGCGGCCGGCTTTGGTGCACACAATAGATACCTATGCACACTGTCACGCACAGACTCTTTGTCGCTCTCAATTTTGACGAGGCCACAAAAAACCTCTTATCGAACTACGCCGCTGCTATAAAGCCCTTCTTTCAGGAGCGCTCTCCAACCTGGGTCAACCCTGACATTTATCATCTCACCCTTTACTTTTTTGGGGAAGTGGAGGAGGCTGGCCTCGAAGTCATATGCAGGAAGTTTCAAAATCTCGAACATAATCTCCAGGCCCCAACCCTTGTCTCCCAAGGGCAGCGGTTTTTACCCGACAGAAAAAACCCAAGAACCTTGTGTGTCAGCTTTGGAATTGAGCCACCCGCTCTGCGCAAATCGATTGAATCTATCGTCGCCGAATCCCGCCGCGCAGCCGCTATGATCGGACTTTTGCCAGATCTTCGACCTTGGACGCCGCACCTGACGCTTGCGCGCTTTAAGGACGCCTATTCTCGCAGCGGCCTTGCAAACGCGGCCACTCTTGCATCCGAACACACAACCCAGCCGGAAGCAGTACCGCGCATCTCGTGCCAGCCCAAGACTTTCGATCTTATGGAGTCAGAATTGCTGCCGCACGGCCCGCGGTATACGCTTGTGAAAGCCTATTCCTTTGCCTCCACCGGTTCGGTCGCCACGCGCCCAGACTAGCGCCACGCCAGCAGACTAGCGCCACGCCAGCAGACTAGATTGCTGGCGCCACTGAATTCTCTGGTACCACAACATTGTATAGGTCGTGGACCACTTCGAAGGTAAGAGGAAAATCCTTCTGCGTCAACAATTGTGTCTCACCATCACATTGGAGCAAGATCGGTTTGTCATATTCGACCTCGGCTCTAGAGGCCGAATAGCTTTCAACCTCAGGCAACCCCTGGTACTTGCCGGTTTCAATGGGTGTTTTTATCGACATTTTCCTCAAAAGACTCGTCTGCGACACAAGGACGACATTTTCTTTTGATGGCAAAATCGGTTTGTTGGATCCGTATTGGCGGTATCCGGAGACCCCAAAAACCACCAGGAGCTGTTCTTTAGTTTCGTCCCGAACGAGCTTACCCAGATTATTCCACAGCTTCACGTGCATTGGCGCCACTTTGTAGACTTTGTCGTAGAAAACAGAGGCAATGTCGACCCAGAATTTATAGAAATCTCCTGATATCCTGGCCTTGACTTTGTTAGTCATCTCGGCAACATACGCATCCAAGCCAATGCTGGCTATGTTGAACGCATAGCGTGGCTTAGCTCCGCCGGCGGACGCAGGTGTCAAACGCACGGCAGGCCGACGTGCAAACTTGACCGGCCCTAAAAACCGACCGAGCGCCGTAATCAGGTCTCGCCCTTCGGAGCCGTCGTTGCCTGTCCCCAAGGGCAAACGCAGGATGCCGAATCGGTCTTTTTCAGGCTCAGGAAGCAGAGCAATGCGCTCAGCAGCTTCCAAACTGGTGCCATCTCCGCCCGCGGTTATGATGATGTGACGCTTGCTTTCCTGGCGAGCGCCGCCTCGCAGGTGTGCGTCCGGATGCGTGCCGGGGGGAAGGTCTATGAGCTCCTGCATTATGTCGGCGGCGTGCCCTTCACGCTCGGTAAGGTGGAGTCGTACTTCCACAGACTCTTTTCGTTTTTGAAGTTTTTGCGCCTTTTCCACGAGCTTTTTGAGCTCGGCATCGCGAAGTCTTGTGTAACGCTTGAGTTTAAAGCCGCCAGCAACAGGGTTAGCTATAATATCGACAACGAGGTTCGAACCAGGGAAGGCAGGCGAGTGCGAAAGTATAGTCTTGATGCCATCCGCCAATTCTTCAGGAGACATATAAGAAGGATAAGCCTGTTGACGGAAGCTGTCCACAGGGGTCATTCCGCAACACCCATGTCGTCGTCAGGTGCTTGGGCAGCGGTCTGGCTTGCAGGTATTTTCTCGTTTATTTCATCTATAGCTTTGTAAATAAAGGTCAAGTCTTCTCCTTTAAAACCTAGACGCGGTGTTAGGCGGGAGAAGAAATTCTGCACAAAATGTTCCATCCGCGAGACCTGGTCGACATACTCGGACTCATGGTTGAGCAACATGACCGTGCAAGGCAAAGGTTTGTTGTAGGTACCGATGATCCTAAACCCTAACTTTTCGTACATCTTGACAAGTTTGGTCTCGTCGCTAAAGACATCGAGGAATATTTTGTTGACGCCGCGTCCCCGAAGATACAAATAGGCAAGCACCATAAGGCTAAACGGGATTATGCTTCCGCGCTCGTCTTTCGAGATTGCAAGCCGGTCTATTTCCGCATAGGACGTTCCGTCCTTATAAGGCGAAAGATCGAAATTCTGCTCTATTGGGACAGAACCTTCTACCTCGCTCAAGTGCAAGGTGGTGGTACCTATCGGCTGTAAGCCTTTGTAAGCCAGGATATGGAAGGCCTTGTCGTCTTCCTGCCGATGAATGGTCTCTTCCAAATAGCCTTTTTCACCGACCAGAATCTTTCTTTGCAGATAGAAGCTGTCCTCCACCTGCCGCGGCTCTGTGGCACGAATAAACCGAATTCTATTCTGATCAACGTTGGCAACAGGCAACACGACTCTGAACAGCGTCCCTTTGCCTTCTTTGGAGTCCAAGGTGATCCGTCCACCTGCCTTGGACACAATATGGTAAGCTATGCTTAAGCCAAGGCCTGTCCCCACGCCTGGGTCTTTTGTAGTAAAAAATGGGTTAAACACGTTGTCCAGATTCTCCTCTTTGATGCCTACGCCATTGTCCTGAACAGTGGCAATCACGTCCGATCCTTCCTGTCTTAGACCAAGAGTGAGAATGCCGTCTCCATTCATAGCTTGCACCGAGTTTACAATGAGGTTGAGAAACACCTGCTGTAACTCTGTGGCGTTAGCCTGTACCGGATCCGTCTGCTCGTAGTTCTTTCGCACCGTTATAGTGCTAAAGTCCATTCCCCGCATGGCCATTTTGAGCGAGTTTTCCATGACATTGGCGATGTTGACATCTTCCGGAGTACTTTTATTCTTGTGCGAGTAGGCCATAAGCTCGCTTATGACCTCGGCTGCATTCTGCGCGTAGCGGATAATATCCTGGGTGTATTCCTTGAGCCGAGAGTTATCAGCCGTCTCCGGAAGCATGAGATCCGCCGTTCCAAGAATTGCGCCGAGGGGGTTATTGATCTCGTGCGCTATGCCGGAGACAAGCGTTCCAATACCGGCCATTTTTTCAGACTGAATAAGCTCCTCTTGTAGGGTCTTCTGTTTCGTGATGTCCTGAAAAAACTCGAGGAAAATGGGGGTAGAGTTTTCTGGCACGTTGATTGGGTAGAAATTGAGTGCAAACGTCAGAATTCCCTTGCTGTCCTGACGCTCCGTACTAAATGGCATTCTCGTATGCAGACAGTCCTGGGCCTGACATTCAAGGCAGGGCCGGTCTCTATTAAAGAACATCTTGTAACACTTGCTGCCGATAAGTTGCTGTCCAGACTGTTCCACATACTTGCTGGCCGCATAATTCGCTTCGATGATGTTGTAGTTGATATCCTGAATGGTAATAGGCGTGGTAATTCCATTAAAGAAAGCTTCGAGTTTGTTTCTACTCACTTCCAGCTGGTTATTGATACTCTGCAAGCGCTTTTGCTGCATCTTGAGTCTTTCGAAGCTAATTGCATTCTCCAAAGCGACCGAACACTGCACCGCCAGAAGTTGCATGGTCTCCATATCGGACTGGTTGTAATAATCTTTGGTGAGCTGTGGACCGAGAACCAGAAAACCGTTAAGGCGATCCTTGAACTTAAGTGGCAGCACTAAGGACGTCTCCACGGTTTGACTTTGCTTTTCATCCTCCAGCGTAAGCTTCATTGGATTCTGCGGATCGTAGAAGTAGAGCTCACCCTTTTTTTCCTGCTGAGGCTTGGTCGTAAAATATCGAACGAGTTCGCTGCCACGCAGCAGGGTGATGGAAAGCCTTTGCTCATCGATGATAGTGTCTCCGAATGGCAAGTTCTTAGCTGCGTTCAGTTTATAATTGCGGTCGGTAAAATCATTCACCAGCATAAAAGCCCATTCCAGGTTGAAGATAGAGAACACCTTGTCGATGGTGACCTCGCCCAATTCCCGCATATCGACGATGGACGTAAGGCTTTCCGAGAAAAGTCGGAGGCTTTTGTAGTCGCCGTATGTTTTACCACCGTAAAGCCTTTCCAGAAAAAAAGTTGCAGTACTGCGCATTGGGGAAGAAAGGATGGAAGTAATAAAGCCCAAGACGAGGGCAATAAGCGCAATTCGCGATATAGCCATAAGGTGCTGCAAACCAAACACTGCAGTCAGCAAAAGCAAGAACATTGCGCTCGTAAGGAGAGTCATCAGAAAAACAAGGAAGATATTAACCACTTTCGAAGAGTAGTGTATAAGTCTGTATTTATATACAGAGTAAAAGATTATTATGGCATTTACTGTTGTAGCAACTAGATCGATGGGGTATCTCCCCAAAGGTTTGTAGAGATTGAGCGCAACGCTGCAAACAATGATAAAGGCTCCGATCAAAAGGAGCCTTAGAGTTTTTCGCTTGAATTTGTTGGTACAGCGCCTAAGCTCACCCAGCAGAACATAGATAGACAGCGCGAAATAAAAGTATAGAATCGAGTAAGCAAGCCAGGCGCCCTTGCCAAGCTCATAAAAGAAAACGCCGTCGGGACCAAACCCTGCAGATGAAACAACGGCACCCTTAAGATCGAGATAGATCAAAAAAAGATAGATGACATAGCCGGCTATAGACAAAAACCTATAGCGCTTCTTGTCTATGCCAAGCAGATTGATCATGGTGGTAAGAAAAGCTACGGGCCCCCCGAACATTCCAACCAACATGACTTTGTTCCAGACAATCGGGGTAAAAAGACCCACATTGGCGTGCATCATAAAGGAGCCAAAACTCCAGAGGGTCATGAAGGCCATGTAGAGCAGGAACGAGATATCGACTCGTTCTTTGCGACTATAGAACCCAAATACAATAAAAGGAACGTGAACGAAAAATGCAAAGGCCGGTATTAGCGATGAAACGTCAAGGACCATCGATGCACCCCTACGACCTCACAGAGCTAGTAAAAGGAAGAATACTATATCATAATATCGGATACAATGCCAATAATTGTCGGAATATCGGGATTTCTGCTTCTTTTCCTTGCAGATGCCCTTGATGTCTTAACTCTGAATAGGGGCGGTGATAAACGGATGCACAAGATCACAGCCAGTCTCCGTATAGTGGGATATAGTGCGGTGAGTATTCCGCTCCTATGGGTGGTTCTGAATTTGAGTACCCAGACACAATGGTTTTCCTGGCCCGGCTTGGCCAGAGTGGCCTTGTGGATGTTCGCGGCATTCTCGCTTGGGATGTTGCTTTGGACAGTCTTCTTTGAGATCAGAACGATACGAAAAAAGAAGGGAATTCCGGAAGATGCGCTTGTCAGCGAAGGCTCCTATAGCCGTTGTAGGCATCCGGGGTTCTGGTGGTTTGTGGCACTTGCCCTCTGTCTTGGTGTGCTTGAGCCTTCCGACGACAATGTCCTTATGCTTTTTTTGATGATCCTGCTTGACCTAATCCTGATTTGGGTCCAAGATGTTATTTTCTTCCCGAAACTCTTTGCAGGATATAGCGGGTATAAAAAGGCAGTCCCTTTCTTGATTCCGCGCAGATGGCGGCACAAGTCCAGGTAGACAACGAGGCACAACGAGACAAGGGAAGGCGGCAGAGCAACAAAAAAGTCTGGGAAGTGCTTTAAATCTAAAAGTAAGGAAAAAGTATGGAATCAGTGCAGCACACTGTCTTGATTACGGACGACGACCCGGCAATTCAAAAAGTATTGTCACTCGGGCTTCAGAGAGCAAATTTCGATGTAAAGATAGCACACAATGGTCAGGAAGCGCTCGATCTGCTAGTGGAAAACGGTCTGGATCCAGAGTGTATTCTCCTGGATATACGCATGCCTGTCATGAACGGGCTTGTCGCTCTGCCAAAAATTCGGGCGCTCAAACCGATGACTCCTGTCATCATGCTCACCGCATACAATGATCTTTCTACAGGTTTGGAGGCTATGAAGAGTGGCGCCTTCGATTACCTGGTAAAACCAAGTCGCCTTGACCATATTGTTGAAGTGGTCAACAAAGCAATCAAATATCGCTCGATTGTAAAAGAAAAAGAAGCGCAGGACCGCAAGAACGCAGAATATCAGAGTTCTCTGGAAAAGAGTGTGCAATCCCAGATGACAGAACTCAAGAATACGTACGAGAAACTTCAGCAAGCCAATTTCCAAACCGTTTTGGCGCTGGCCGAAGCTATCGAAGCAAAGGACAGTTACACACAAGGACATTGCCAGCGGGTGAGCAGGCTCTCTTTGCGCATAGCGAGGCGACTCGGCTTGCCAAAAGATATGGAGCAGCCACTGCAGTACGCCGCACTCTTGCACGACATAGGGAAGATCGGAATCCCTGAGCGTATACTCAACAAAAAGGGCCCGCTCGACGAAGAAGAAATGGAAGTGATTAAAATGCACCCACTCATCGGTGCACAGATTCTTTCCATCATGGACTTCTTTGCTCCCGCGATAAACGGCGTGCGGCACCACCACGAACGCTGGGATGGCAAGGGATATCCGGACGGTGTGGCCGCGGAAGCGATCGATCCTTTGGCTCGAATTATTGCATTGGCAGACACGTTCGACGCCATGGCCACCACTCGACCCTATCGCAATTCAAAAGGCTTGGACGAAATCCTTTTGGAGATTCGGGCGGAAAGAGGCAAGCAGTTCTCTCCTGTCGTGGTAGACGCGTTCTTTGACGGCGAGCTTTATGATGAATATATCGATACACCATCAGGAATTATATATCCTACCGAGACTTTGGTTCTGGAGGGCATGAAGAACCCAAGCTAAGATCACAAGAGTTAGACTCAACATTGCAAAGACCAGTTTTAAAACTGATTTTAGAAGCAATTAGAAGTAGTAGGTGAATTTCCCTGGTACAGTATCTCCGGTTTTGTTCCAAAACGAAGCGCGCGTAAAACCGTATTGAACGGCGCTGTCCAACTCGGGGTCTCCGGATGATTGCAGAATCTGCACGTCTTTTAGCTGATTGTCCTTGGTGATAGTAAAACCGATGATTACGGGGCTAAGATTCTTGCCTTTTTTGTATTCGGACTGAGACATATCGTATTTTCCGGCGTCCAAGAGAGGCCAGATGAGGCCGCGCTTGTCCAAGGGGGCTTCTTTCTTTATCACGTACGTGTCACCTTTGAGTTCGTAGTAGGTAAGAAAATCGCGCTTCCTTTGACTGGCAGTCTCTGGTTTTTCGTTGGCTATGGCTCTTTCGAATACGGACGCCGGCACGGAGCTCGGAAGCGGCATGAAATCGGAGACTGGCACATAGATATTGTGTCCCACTGTGCCTCTGGCTCCGCCAAAAGCTGTCTCGATGCCACTGCCACGTTCTGCTTTTCTCACGATATAGGAATTCCCTTCTCCCCAGGGAACCATGCCTTGTCCTGGGACATATAAAAACTGATTGGCACTTGTTTGACCAGATTTGGAGCTGCGGGTACCCGAGGGTGTCCATGGCTCCTCGACCTGGGTCGGCGCTTCCTGTTTTGGAGGATTCGTACTTGTCTGGCTCGTACCTGGAGGCGTCTTTTGTTCATCCTGAACTGCAGAAACGAGCGCCAAAGGACTTGTCCGCACGTCTTGCGCAGGATTGGCAACGGAAGGTGGCGTCGCTGGAGTGGGGGCGGGTTTGTTGGCCTGAGTTGTAGTAGGTTTTGCCGATGGTTTGCTCTCTGCCTGCGTCTGAGGAGCCGCGACAACCTTGGGGGCCGCGTTGGCCGGAACTTGCGTTTTTTGCTGGGTAACCGCCGGCTCGGGCAATTGTATGGTTTCACCCTCTTCGCCGACATCGGAAGGATAGACTGAGCCCCGCCCTGATTTTTCCTTTACTGGGCCATCCAGATTGACGATTACCGTCCTATTGGAAAGAACCAACTCCTGAGGCGGGCTCATGGTCTGGGTCAGAAACGCCACCAGACCCAGTACTCCATAAAGGGCGACAGTCAAGAACACCGACTGAGTCCAGCGCTTGCGATCTTCTGAGCTGCCAGAACCACCAAACCATTTCATTGCGTGACTTTTTCCTCTCTTGTCATAAGGCTGACATTCTGAATCCCACAGAGCCTGAGCTCGTCCAAAACCGATACGATAAGCTGGTAAGATACTCCCGATCCACCTTCCAAAATGGCGTGCACATTGCTGATCGGATTCTCCTGGATCGAGTCCGAAGAAGTCTGGTTTGCCTGATTCGTCTTGTTTGCAGAGCCCTGAGGGCTTTGAGCCGCTCCCTGAGGGCTTTGAGCCGCGCCTCCTGAAGCCTGGGGCACCGCCGCGGGACCCATCGTCGCCACGACTTGTTGAAGGATGGTGCGAAGACCTGCCAGACTTGTCTTGTCCTTGTTGACGTAAATCTCGTCGTTGGAGAAAACGCGCACCTGCAAAACCGAACTGGAAGCGACCTTCTGTGCAGTCTTGGATTGAGGCAAGTCCAGGGATATGCCGGGCGCGGACCTGAAGGTGGTGGTTATCATAAAAAAGATGATGAGCTGCAATATGACATCGATGAGCGGTGTCACATTGATCTCATTCTTGGCTTGCATCCTCCGAGTACTCATACTTCCTCCGGATCGTCATCCTTAGCCTTGCCATTGGCGGAATTTATGAGAAGCACGAGGGAGTTGACCTGACTTTCCAGCTTGATGAGGATCGCGTTTACCCGATTGACAAAATAATTGTAGAAAATCATGCACGGAATAGCCACAAGAAGGCCGCCGACAGTTGTGATCAGCGCTTCCGAAACACCTAATGCCAGGGCGGTTGGGTCGCTCACCGCTCCGAAAGTGCCCAAGACACCAAAGGCCTTCATTGTTCCAGTGACCGTCCCCAATAGTCCCATCAGCGGTTCGATGCCAATTATCGTTCCTAAGAGTGACAGGCCGCTTTCAAGTTTGGGAGCCTCCAGGGAGGCAGCATCTTTCAGAATGTCACGCTGAACCATCTCAGGTTGATGCCTGTTTTCAATGCCGATCTTGAGCAGCGTCGAGAAGGGCGAAGTATTCTGATCGCAAATAGAAAGGGCTTCGTTGTAATGCCCCTCGTTAAGGCTTTTCTTTACGTAGGTAAAGAGCTTTTCCTCATTTTTTGAGATCTTGTGCAGATACAAGAACCTTTCAATAATGATAACGCAGGCGATAATGGAAAAGCCCACAATGGGCCACATGACCGGCCCGCCCTTGACGATAAAATCCAGCATGACAGACTCCTTGAGTAGCAACCTCTTTATTGTTTATCGGAAGTATATCGCCACACTCAACGATTATCCACAAGTCTGGCGAAGGGAAGCCGCAAAAGCACGTGCACGGGTTGGGGCATTACCGACATAAGCCTCGATGTCAAAAAGAGCGGCAAGCTCGGCAGGATCGAGCCATTTTCGAAAAAAAGGGTCGCCGCAAATGCGGTCCAGCAAAGTGTTGGGCTTGCCGGAACGAACTTCTTCCCAAGCTGAAAGCGAATGTAGCCGTAAACGTTCGTGCGTGTCTTGCCGGTTTGCGCCGGCTTTTCCCATCGCCATAAGCACCCGCTCCGTGCACGCAAAGGGTGCATAGGCCGCCAAGTTACGCGTAATTGCGACTTCGTTTACGGTTAGGTCTGCGACAACTCGGGTAGCTGTGGAAATAAGCTCGTCGCAGAGCAGGAATCCTTCGGGAAGTATACTGCGGCGGTTCGCAGAATCGTCTAATGTGCGTTCTAGAAGAGAAAAGGACGCGTCGCCCCATGCAACATCAGAAAGGCTGGCGAGTTGTCGGGATAGAGAATCTACTTTTTCTGAGTTGATGGGATTGCGCTTAAAGGGCATCGCAGAGGAGCCTACCTGGTTTGCAGAAAAGGGCTCTTGGACTTCGCCTAGTGGCGGCGACTGCAGAAGACGCAGGTCAAAGGCCATTTTATGAAGGGCAGCTCCAAGTTGAGAAAGTCTTGAAAGCAGACAGTAGTCCTGCAGGCGTGTATAGGTCTGCGTGGCAATGGGGAAGAACTCGATGCCCAGCTCGTTGCCCAGAGCTTGCTCAAAAGCATCGAGATTCTCCGCACCAAGGAGATCAGCATACGATGCCGATGAACCAACGGCACCTTTAAAGCCTTTACCCTTTAGGTTCTGACGTAACAACAGAATATCCTGGTAACTTATAAGGAGATCTTGCCCCCATACGGCAAAACGATATCCCAGCGTCGTTGGTTCAGCAGGTTGAAGATGCGTGTAGGCCATCACGGGCACATCCGCGTAGTGTTCTATTTTGTCGGAAATGATGAGCAGCAAGCGCTCCAAGCTGATAAGCACAAGGTCCAAACTCTCTTTTATCCGCAGGGCGTCGGCGTTGTCTTCAATATCCATGGAAGTAGCACCAAGATGGAGTATACCACCTGCGAGTGGACACTGCTCGGCATATGCCTTGAGTTCGGACATCAGGTCGTGATGGACTTCGGCCTCGATTTCGAGGGAGCGTCGCATATCGACATCGTCAGCATGGTGCTCCAGCTCATTCAGCTGCGCTTGCGTCACAAGGCCAAACTGTGATTCGACACGGGCAAGACTGACCCAGACTTGGCGCCAGAGCAGGCGTTTATGCTCCTCGGACCAAATTCTGCGCATGGCAGGGCTGCCGTAGCGCCAAGAAAACGGTGAAAGATACCCTGAAAAATCATTTCCTGAATGGTCAGTCATGCTTTGACTATAGCAGAAATCCTGGCAGTAGCAAAGCGTAACTATTTTGTGCCTTGGCATTTTACTTTGAGTTTACTTTGAATCAATGCCAGTGCTGGAGGACGTTTAGAAGATGCAAGGCTTCAAGGTCCGACCGCGGCGGAATGGAAGCTCAAGCGACGCTTTTGTTCTCGGGAGGCATTATGAATAGTCTTAACAGCATTTTGGTGGAAGGTAACCTGACTCGCGATCCAAGCACCAAGACTTTGCCTTCGGGCAACCAGGTTTGCGAATTCTCGCTTGCAACCAATCGTGTCTATAAAAATGGCGATGAGGGATACAACAAGGAAGTTTCGTACTTCGACGTCGAGGCCTGGTCAAGGTTGGGCGCGGCCTGTGCACAAAACCTGAGCAAGGGTCGAGGCGTAAGGGTGGTAGGCAGACTAAAGCAGGATAGATGGCTCGATCCGGACGGAAAGCCCAAGGCACGAGTCAAGATTGTAGCTGAACACGTAGAGTTTAAGCCTGTTAAGCCAGAAGGGGAAGCACAGGCCAAGACCCAAGGCAAACAATTAGGTGATGAGGACGAGGATCAGGAAGAAGAGGACGAGCTTCCTGCAGAGTCGGTTGTCTTTTGACCAAAAGAATACGGGCTGATGCTCGTTGACGCTTCCTGAGTTGCAGCTTTGAGCAACTGCAGGAAGCGCTCCTTAGTCTCGGGGTTGCGCATTCGGGCGGAAGGGCCGGAGATACTTATGGCGCCTGCAAAATCGGACCCTGGCAGATGGAGCGGCATGGCATAACAGGTCAGCCCGACTTCGTACTCTTCATGGTCGACACTGTAACCGAGGGCTCGAGTGCGCAGAGCTTCGCGAACAACATCCTCTGGTTCAGTTAAGGTTGCCTCGTTGAATTTTGGCAAAGGGCCCGGACCGAGTAAGGCACGGATATGATCCTCGGACAGCTGCGACAGGATGGCCTTGCCCACACCAGTACAATACAGTGGAAGTCGATCGCCAGGCGAGACTCTCATGCGCAGGCTATGGTTAGATTCCGTGCGGTCCAAATAGATGGCGCTATCCCCGGCAAGACAGGCCAAGTTGCAGGACTCGCCTGACTCTCTTGCGAGGCGCTCCAGGATTGGCCGCACTTTTTCTACGATAATTGCACGAATTGGCACTCTACTGCCCAGTTCGAACAGGGCGAGCCCTAAAGACCAGCCTTCTGGCCGGCGCTCCACAATACCACGCGATTCCAATACCGAGAGGTACCGAAGCGCTGTAGCTTTGTTCATGCCTGTCTCTTTAGACAGTCGCGCTAAGCTTACGCTGGATCCTATACGGGCGAGATAGAACAGCAGATCGATCGCCTTGCCTGCAGACTCACTCATTGTTAAGCCTCTTAGGGCTGGTACAACCAGAAAAAAGCCATGGTTCTTGCAAGCCCGATCTCCGTGGTTCTGGTTGTCCAGAATAGTTCAAAAATAAAAACGTCATTTCAACTAATGGAGGATATAGTGCGAAAAACCAAGAGTCAAGCATATTATTCTACGTCGTGCGTATAATTATTGACGTCAAACGCCTTTCCCCGCTTAGCTTTTCGCGCTTAGGATTCTGCCTTTACTGACGCGCCGCGTTTTCCTCGGTGTAGAAGCCATCTTTCCAGTTAAAACGGGAAGTGCCGTCCAAAACCAGGGCATCCTGTGCGGCCTTGGCTACATTCTTGTAAAGCGCCTTGGTCGGATCCGCATTCGATACGTCCAAAACGAACTTATTGATGTGTTCCTTCCGCAGGAAAGGCGTGCGGTCAATTATGGAGAAAGGCACTTCGGGGACGACGACACTGTAATCTCGTCGGCCGCGCAAAATGTAGGCAGAACCATCCCTGTCGACAAAGCGCTTTGATTCGTATTGAGAAGAAAGATCCGCACGAATCCTGAAAAGTGGCGGATACGAGAACACCACTGGCATGAGCGCAGAAGGCGGAACCACCTCGGCGAGGCTCAAGAGATCCTGTTTAGAAATCTCCAACGGCGGAATGAGGCAGCGAACACCCTGTTCAAACAAAAAAGTCGCAGACCAGACATTGAAAGCATAAAGCCAAGGACCCGCAATAAGCTGTACCGGCATGCCCCGCAGGAAACTGAAGTGTCCGAGGTTATTCACGACGATCGTCTTAACACCTCGAGAAACCCAGTAGGCAACTTCTTTTTCGAGCCAAACCGAGTCCGCCTCCGGATAGTAAGGATCGAGCCACAGGATAAGCCTGTCACGCTTGTATGGTATTGTCTGTTCATTCTTTCTGAGCGACTCGGCGTTCAATTTGTCGAAGACCAACATCGCCTTAACGGGATTCAGTGCAAGCACGGCATGGAGGTCGGCAGTCTTGCCTACAAGGGCATAGAAACCATCGGGTAAGCCAGGCTGGCCTTTAGACGAGGGCTGGTCCCTCGCGGAAGACTGATCCTTCTCTTTTTGTTCGGGAAAGTGGGGCCATGGAGCACGATCCCTGGATGGGAAGGCGTGGAATGAATCCAAGTTATGAGGCAGAAATGGCTTATAGCGTTTTGCCATAGATGCGGTCTGCAAAAGATAAACTTCGTCGTTCTGGCGCCAGTCGCCGTCGAACTTGACGAGCATGCCGCTTGGGTCGCGCCGAATGCCCTTAACCTTGGCGGTTATACGGCCAGAATCATCGTGGCGGTGAACTCTGATGGAGTCGCCCTCGGCAAGGCCATCAAAAGTAGGCAGTAGTGCCCAGGGCTCGCCATCGATAGACCTGCTGTCTTTGATCTTGCCTAAGCGGATGCCCGTACCGCCAGCCTGGTTTGGATGAATGTAATTCGGCCGCCAGGCGTCAGAAGAAGCAGCATCAGAAGAAGCAGCCAACGCTGTGTCCTGCGATTCGCTTGTCACAGCACCAGGATCGGCCTCGACCACAAGAGGAGCTTGCATGAGGGGAGGCTCGGCCATGAGGGGAGCTTCAATAAAAAAGGTGGTTTTAGAACGCGCAAAATCAGCTTGCAGAAGGGCCTTTGCCTTGACAGTCGCCTTTTCGCGATCATGCTCCCAATTATCGATAAGATAACGATATGCTGACACGACTGTGCCCACGTACTCCGCTGACTTCATTCGCCCTTCGATCTTGAAGGAGTAGACCCCCGCCTCGATTAGGTCGGGAACATAATCGATGAGTTGCAGGTCATCGGGAGAAAAATAGAAGCCCTTGCCTGTATCTGAATCGTAAAGACGGCGGCAGGCCTGCGTGCAGGCGCCACGATTAGCACTTTTGCCCCCAAGATATGAGGAAAAGAGGCAGAGCCCCGAAGCGCTGACACAGAGAGCGCCGTGCACAAAAACCTCAAGCTCCATCGAGGTGTTCTGGCATACCGAGCGAATTTCATCCAGCGAAAGTTCACGTGCCAACACCACCCGCTTAAAGCCGAGCCTGGACAGGAAATTACACCCTCGTGCCGAAGCCACATTCATCTGGGTGGACGCATGTAAGGCCAGGTGCGGGAAGTTCTCCCGCGCCATTTTGGCAACGCCAAGGTCCTGTACTATGATGCCATCAGGCTTGACCCGATCGAGATATTGAAGAAGCTGATAGAGCCTATCGGCTTCCCGGTCTTCAAAAACGGTATTAACCGTGACGAATATCTTCTTGCCCTGGTCGTGGGCGACTTTGAGCGCAGCCTCAAGCTGATTGAAAGCAAAATTCGTGGAGCGCATTCGAGCATTAAAAGAGCGCAACCCGAGATAAACCGCATCGGCACCTTCGCCAAAAGCGGCGGACAGAGCCTCTACCGAACCGGCAGGGGCGAGTAATTCAACACTTTTCACACTAACTTTATAGATGGTAATGACCTTCTGTTTCAAGATGGCAAGCCGGAGGCTGTGGGCAGAAAGGCTGCCAACAGTTGCAAATGGAAGCGTTTTCTGTATATATTGTCATTCGTTACTTTACACTGGAGCAAATGATGGACCTTCGCACGACACGCAATATCGGAATTATGGCGCACATAGACGCCGGAAAAACAACAACGACAGAACGCATGCTCTTTTACTCGGGCAAAACATATAAGATTGGCGAAGTCGACGACGGCGAAGCCACCATGGACT
>Ga0208825_1000273_pt1 | contig 52906 bp, 69 predicted proteins | sample AD_UKC113_MetaG_FD_184450 | JGI IMG/M metagenome (GOLD analysis project Ga0208825, IMG submission 184450) | Active sludge microbial communities of municipal wastewater-treating anaerobic digesters from Hong Kong - AD_UKC113_MetaG (SPAdes)... | ecosystem: Engineered > Bioreactor > Anaerobic >... | reverse complement strand
CTTCTGATAATTTTGAGAAAGCTAAAATGTCAGTAAGTGCAGGGGGCATCCTTTTATTTAACGAGTGGCAAATATCTGAAGATGAAATGTCGGATAAAATGCAAAAACTAAAAGCAGAAGCATCCCGTATGGCTAAAAATGGGATGCAGAAAGATGGGGTTGCCGAAGCCGTTCTTAGAAAAGAAGAAGAAATGGAAATGATGTCAAGGGAGCTTAATAAAGTAAAAATACTCCCCTATATTTTAAAATACAGCCATCCCTCACTGTCCACCATATTAAAGACAAATCTAAAAAAAGAAGATGTGCTTTACATTGAAAGCAGGGCAGCGGCCACGATCATATCGGTTAAAGAAAAAAAGTTTAGAATAGCTCCTGTAAAATATATAGCTTATACTAAAAGGTGAATAGCCCCGTACACGTATTCATTACTGAATTGCTTGCATTTAAAAATTGTAAGTCAACCCTATTTGGGTTACTTCCAACTTTGGTTAAAGTGCCATTTTGATATAAGTTTTTTGATACGATTACCGAGTTTAAAATAGCGCTCGTTACGGTATCTACCTGAATTATCCCAAACTTATACAATAGTGGATTATTATATGTGGATTTAGCTACCGAAAATTCATATTCAGCATCAGAACCAGTAACAGTGTGGGTGGCTGTTGGGCATAATAAGGTATACGTGGGGGGGCACGTAGTTAAATCTGAATAAGGGGCTATGTAATTGGGGTCTTCGGGGATATTAGGCTTTACTTCGGGAGGGATTACAGGCATTCCGGTTACCGAATCTATTTTTTGTAAAGAAGAAACTATTTTGGTTCCGGTATAGTTCCCTGCAATAGAATTATCGAATACGTTTATGCCGCCATCTGTTGGAGCCACAGCAGGATTTATTTGAGAATAAACAGTAATCCCGCTATATGTACCAAACATTTTGGAAGAAGTCCCCTGTCTCGCTAAAAAGCCATTCCCTATATTTAGGTTCGGATATATGTAATCAGGATTAAAAGTTACCCTATCCAATTTATAGGATATAGGAATCGGAGAACTATCCGTATTCACATCATTACTAAAAGCGCCAGCAATGAAAACATCCATAGTGATTGGGTCTACAATAAAAGAGGCTATTATATGGGATTTCCCCTGCTTATTTGTAAACACATATAACGAAGAGACCGATAATGAATCTAAATCTACGCTCAATATCTGATTACTGCCACAATCAAGGATATATAATTTACCATCAATTACTTTCCCAGACCGCCAGTACGCTGAATTAGTCCACGTCACTTGCCCCGGAAGACTTACCACTCCTATTAGCGAAGAAAAATCGCTATTATATCTGGCGATTCCGGAACCATTAGCCCCTAAGTTAGAATCTTGGGAAGCCAATACCCACCATTCATTGTTAATCCATAAAATCAAACTGCCTTTAGAAAAATATTGAGTATAGCTTGGAATAGAAGAGAATAACACAGAGTTACTTATAGTAAATGTAATAGCGTCTATTATAAATACCGTAGCAGCTACAGCGTCTACCAAAACAATAAAGTCGTCACCCTTTGTTAAGGATATTCTGTTATAGTTAGGCCATCCAACGTCTATTCCACACGCAAGAAGACTTGTCGTATTGGCGGCAATATCATATTTTATCAACCCCCCAGTATCAGACCCCGCTAAATAAATCTTTCTGTCTTCCATATCCATTATTTCTACATGGACAGATTTATTTATTGCCCCTACCGGTTGTACATCGGAAGCCACAGAGATAGTATTCGGGTCAAACCAATAAACATTACTCCCAGATGTAATTGCAGAAAGATCGGCAACATATATTCTCCCTGTCACGCTATCATATCCTATGCCATGCGGGTCGGCTAATCCAGTGATATCGTTTGATACATTAAAAGATAAATCCCCTTCACAATAAAATTCATCTTCCACCCATTCAAATAAATTACTATCACTAATTATAAATTGCTGCTGATAATCTACTCCGCAATAATCATTTACTGCCCTAAAAACATAATACCCTGCGTCAACGATAGTTATATTAGGAAGGGGGGACGCTAAGATATATCCATCCACATCAACATATACATTAGAGTCAATAAGCGTCCACGATGTATCTGTAAGCAATTTATAATATAAAGTAAACGGGACGGGGATTAATATCGCCCCCGGCGCAATTCTTATTCTATCAAATGTTACCGTCATATACCCGATTTTTCTTTTGGCATTACATCTACTGTAAATCCCGTTAATTCAGTATATTTTGTATTATCTTCTAAGGCTCCCACAAATCTTATTTTCATCCATAATCCATATAGCATATTACCTTCCGTAAGGGTATCTATTAATGGGCGATTTGGATCGGTTGGGGTATTTATATCACACAGCAACGGGGCAGACCAAAAGAAATCGCCCTGCTTCCAAAAAGACACAGGTATCCAACTTTCTTGATTAGCTTCGGTTATTATCCTGTCCGCCCAATAAAGACTATGCGAATAAGATGATGCAAAAAGTCCACCCTTCTTTTTTATTTCATCCACATTTACAACTATTTCTATCACCCTTTCAGCAGGGATGTCAAAAAAAGTCCCATAATTAATATCATCGGATATAGCCGTAAAATAAAAATATGGTATTCCGTTTTTAAAAGAAAAAAGCTGCTGATCATTTCTCTCTCCCTTTAGGGAAGAATAATATTCGGGGGTATCACTACGCCATCCTTTAAACATTTTAGAATAAATATCAAACGTAAGTGTTTCCTGCACAGATACGTCTTTCTCCCTAAGATCATTAAAATAAGAAACGTCCCCGATTATTTTATCCGTAACAATATACTCTTTGTTTACGGGGTTAGTAACGCCTGTAAAATATCTCCTCCGGGGATTAGATGTATTATAATTTTGAACTGCCTTGACCTTAGCTCTGAAATACGCATCGCACGAAAGCATTGATATATTTTTCGCATTTCTGTAGTCGTGCTGAATAAGAGCCGCATTAGAAGAATCTACCCAATGAACCATCCCATCATATTCTGCAATAGAATTTTTATCAAAAAGCAAACACCCGAAATTGGCTAACGGATTTACATTAGGCTGCCCAAAAGTGTCTTGGGCAGAAGGAAGGCTGATGCTGCCGTCTTTATTACCGCGCAATAAATTGTCATTAAATCCAACCGTTGCGTTATTGTGCTGTCCTATAAGCATGATAATACCTATCTGCGGAATTATTGACGTGATACCGTTAAGATTAGATTTATCAAAATTTGTTCTTCGGGAAGGAACCGTAACTCCTCCGGCAGAATATCCATCCTCAAAAACATTTAAATAATTAAGATATCCATTATCTGAAAAAGATCCGCTCAATGTTATCTCATCCTGAAGATATATTACAGATTCGTAAGGATTTTTTACATTAACTCTTCCTCTATTATTACATCCTTTACCCCACAGATCAGAAGGGCTATCATGCTCAAATGGATAGGCAAATATTCGTGTTTCTAATGCCGTTCCTTCCGAATCCGCTTGCGGGACGGGGACAGGAATTTCGCGGCTAATATAATATGTATCAAAAGCATCAAGAGTAAAAGATAAAACATCTGGCTTCCCGTCTTTTAAATGAATAACCATGCATCTTTCATACATAAATTCACTGGTGATGCATTCTTTTGGGCGAAATAAACGAATGAGAGCATTAGGCTTTAAATCTTTTAGCTCTTCAGTGTAATCAATAAGAAAATATTTCCCATCAACGGCATACTTAACGCGGGAGGTAATTGACCTGTCAAAAAATTTTCCGTCTCCGTTCACCAGAAATGTTACATTGTCGGTGGTCACCGGCTGATCTACAGTGCCCTCCTGAATAAAGCCCCACTCTACGGTAGTGTTATAATTATTCTGCTTATTATATTCAATAAGAGATCCATAATAAATTTTTATTTGGGTTGGGTTTGTATTATTTACATTTCCGGTATTATCAACAAATTCAAAAGCATCCACAATCCATGTTACGTATGACGATGTGGTTGTTTCATCGCTAACATTAAATACAAGTGTCTTTAAATCTTTCGGGAAGGAAATAGAGTTATCAAATGTGATCTGTATCTTGCTTGGAGAAAAAACTTTTGTCTCCTGAACAGTTGGGATATTTATATATCCCAAATCCTGAACAAAGGTACTGCGATCTTCATAATCTTTCCCGGAAATTCCTATTGCATAAGTTCCCCCTGACAACAATCCATGTTGTAAAAATGTACTCAACAAAAAAGTTTCGCCAAAATCAATTATTCTCTCTGTACAATTATTGCATCTATAAATAATAACCGGTACGGGAGCCAAACAATTGCTTCCCTCTATATAATATCTACAAGCTCCATTGGTTATAACAATACTGTCTTTTCTTGGATTATTATACACATCATCATGACAGATAATGGTAAAAAATCCATTAACATCGGTAACGGCTGTTTGCCCTCTTGTTAAGACTAAGGTTACCCCTGGAATGCCTATATTTGTCCCATTCAATACCAACCTTCCGTGTATTTCTATGCGATTACAAGGTGTAATGGAATAATCGGAATAAGCGCTCCCCCCAATAGAATCCATATATAAATCCTCTCTTATTATATTTGGGGTTTGGTAAGCGCGTGTAACTATAACTGCGGAACATTTATTAATGAAAGAGAAGTGTATTGGAAACCCGATTATGTTTGTTGGAACAAATACAGACATCCAATAAAAACCATTATGATCGGTTAGGGATGAAAAAAATTGCCCATACCCCAAAAGCTCTACTGGGATTTTATTTTCAGAAGACTCGTAAATATAGCCATAGCTTGCTAACGACCTTCTCTCTCCCCCCACAAAGGTTCCCGCAAAAGCAGCTACATCCGCTATCACAAGCATTTCCCCAGAAGATAGAGTGTTATAATCAGAATTGCATACATCAATAAACAACTCTTGGCTTCTCGGGGTGTTATTAGCTTGCCCTATATCAGATATATCCGGTATGAGGCTATTGGGGCGCAAGGGGAAAGTTCCCCATAAAGTTGTACTGGTTTTTCTAAAGTCTACATCAGTAGAAGGGTTTGACAGATGAGAGGAAAGTCTAAATATGTATATCCCAGAAGGCACATTAGAGAACACAAATTTCTGCATAGTGTAGCCACCGCCGTTATATTTTAATTGGGAAAGCTCCTTTCCGTTATGATCTACATCATCTACCAATTCATTTGACCCTACCACATATACCTGCGTACTTACCGAAGATCCGGAACCAACCAAATACCCAACAAAACCAGACTGGTCAGTATTAGCAAAATATTGCTGATAGGCTCTTGCTCCACCATGCCTGCTACTGTTATCTCCCCACGAATATCCCAATTCCCCATCCTTAAATACCTGTTGAAAATTATTAAGATAGGCGTTATAGACAGGGATGTATATAGTTATGTTCCTTGATTGTATTTCTCCTGTAGTAGAATCTGGTAGTATTACCGATTTTTTTATTTTATCTAATGTTGATTTTGGGATAGGGTTATTCCCATATTCATTGTTATAATACCCGAATGTTTTTCCTAATTGAGCAACCCCAACTGATTTATTGGGCACTGGATTAAATAAACGAGTTGTTACTGCAGGCGATATTGGCTGGCATTCATGATCTGCACAGAATCTATAAATTATCTTAGACCCATCTGCACTGTAATTTATGTCAGGATTTCTTTGCCGTTCCCACCAATTCCCTAAATTGCTCCCATTAAAAAGCTCTAACGTATCGGAGGTGTACCATTGCAAATCATTGCAATTTCTATAAGCTATTTCAACTTTGTTGATATTTGGAGGCGGCGTATTAAACGAAAGATCAATACAACGAGCAATATTAGCACTCGATGAAAGGCAATCGTTTAATCCCGGAATATATGCATCTGAAATTATAGAATAATCAGAAGGCCTTCCCCACACGTCATACCATCTTGTCCTAAATTGCCATGTTTTAAATAACATGGTATTATTCTTTTGCTCCGATTCTTCGGTAACCGGAACTTCTTCTATACCTATGCAATCCTGATCTGGTGCTACCCCTACATTTATCCAATTTTCAAAATCATAATTACCAGAAAAGTATCCTATCAAATTTTTATTAAAGCCACCCGTAGCAATAGCGTCTTCTACACAAGTGAATCTGTTTGGATTGTAATTATCACACCACGTTATAAACGTCTTTCTTTTCTTTTCTCCTGTATCGGGATCGGTGATATATAGTATTTGTAATGCAGCATCACCTACATGAATGAAATTTTCTGGATTAAGTTGGAGATTTAAATAACTTCCCCGTAGCATTATGTCCAACGTTTGCGTTTCACCATTCAAAACATAAACAGTGTGATTTTTATTTGAGTTATATATCCACGCAAAAACTTGTTTAGTTTCCCTACTCGACAATGCACCTATACAATAATTATCGCCATCCGGCAAAGTTAAATCAGAAATATATCGTTGATTAGATTGCATGGTTTTGAATATTCCCGTATCGGCTCCAGCGGACTTCCCGCCATCTGCCGTATCTTGAATTGCGTAAGTAAGATTTTTTATAAATGTTGCCATGTTTTTGGGCAACTTTGAAGGAGCTAAATCAGTGTTTACGCCAAGAAGGGGGATATAAACATCGCCAAAACTCATTTAATAAAAATTTGTTAATTTAGTATCAAAAATAAACAATTTTATTTATGGCTACCAAAAAGGTTACTATATCAGCTCCCGGCAAAAAGCCTATCACATTCAATAAAGGAGGTCTCCACCGTAGCTTAAATGTTCCGGCAGGGAAGCCTATTCCCGCAGCCAAGCGACAGGCGGCTCTTGCTGGCAAATACGGCCCAAAAGCTAAAAAGCAAGCACAATTCGCTAAAAACGTCCTCAAGCGGGGATAAGCGCACGCATTACTGATGAAATTTCACTTGGGGGGACTTCGTATTGGGGAGCCAAAAGGGACTCCGTATAGAGATACTTTGCAACTAAGCACCAACCGAACGCCATCACCAAGTCATATCTTCTTGTATCTTCAGGGTTGAAGTCCATCAACTGCCTAAGAAGCCTTTCGGATTTAATAGTTTTTCCGTAATCCCTGTCCCCTTTTGATGGTTCTTCTATATACTGCTTTATCAATCTCACTATCATTTCCAACATATCTCTTGTAAAAGCAGAATTAGCCGTTATTCGTATTAATTGATACTTCTTGTCTTCCTCATGGGCTAATCCCATCCATCGCTCCCAAAGCACTAAATTACCATTATCGTCCTTCACGAACATATAATGTCCCAATCCCTCCTCCAACATACGGGTAGCTACATAGGAAGCATTCCCTTCTACGACAACAGCTACCCCGTAAAATATTACCATCTTTATAAAATCCTCAAAGGCCTCGTCTGGCAATTCAGGGCGATGAAAATACTCGCAACAAAGAATACCATTAGTTATTTCTCCATCAAAAGATTGAGATAAAACATCTGGCATGTTCATTATATACCCCCCGTTTTTAGACCCTTCAATTACTTCGCTACCGGCCGCGTAGTTTGTGGGGTCAAAACCTCCTATATAATCGAATCGCTTAGGGGGCAGTAAACAATTGTCTTCATCCCTGCCGTTTTTTATTGATATATTTTCTCTGCCAGATTTAGGAAGAACAAAGAACCTCATTTTTTCTTCCTTGTTCTCCATTAATTCTCCTTCCGTCAATGGGACAAATTTTACTGCCGAAAACGCCCCCTTTGGTCTCTTTCCCCTTATTTCAAATTTTGGATTAATCCATTCCAGTTTTCCTGCTTGATATAAATTAACCGGAGATTCATGTATCTCATTTTCCAATGCAGTTGCCAATTGGCTTAACCTAATATTATCAAATACACTTCCTGCCCCGGCGCTTCCCCATGCCTCTTTTTCATCATTAGCGTATTGACGAATTACCGCCTGCAAAGCCCTTTTATTATTAGCCACCTTCGCTCTCTCCACAGAATTTTCGTAAAATGCTTTCTTCTCGTTACAAATTCCGTACTTATCAAATGCTCCCTCCCATGCCGTATACGCAGGTATATGAGCGCAAATAAGACCACTTTTTGTCTGCCCCTTAGAGTGTTCGGTTATGGTTTTTAATTTAGAATCCCAAAATATTTCCCTCGCCTGCCTAAAGGAATCGGTGTCCTTCCCTTCAGTATAATTAAATAGCCACGCCTTACCATTTATCTTACTCTGTATTTTAACTGCTTCTTTATTCGTCCTCCAAATTTCTTCAAAAGGTTCCTTGTATTTAGTAGGCTCATCAAATGCTATATCACTCATAACAGCAACGTCAAAGGCTTTGTTTTTTGTAGCCACACAAGTAACCGTAGTGTTAATATCGTCCTCGTCTTCTGAATTTGGCTTTGGCTTTTTACGAGAGCCACCATAAGATTTACCAAGATGTATTCTTCCTTCAACCGGAGAGAGTGTTTTATATTCTGGTTTTATTGGCGATATCAATCCATTGTAAGCATACAGGAAATAATCAACAAATGTCTTTGCAGCCTGATCCTTATCAATGTTCATGTATCCTAAGTTCTTGTTTCGATACAGTGTTGCTTTATTAAGGTAATACCCAGACCACAAAGCATTTGTAATACCCGTTTTTTTAGGCTTAGACCAGAAGCACCCTAATATATTTTGATTATTTATTGCATGATTCAACAGGTAGAAAAAATGGTGAGACTGGAACTCTCTGTAATCAGCCCACAACCCCTCTCCGTCATGGCGTTGCATTCGCGCATACATCAAGAAAAAATAATGAGACCCGGTAATATAAGTTGGCTCTCCATTGTTGAAAAACCAAACACCATTAACGCGGCGATTTACTTCTTGCTTATAAATTTTATCAATGTATAAAGAATCTTCTTCGTTTAAAGAAATAAGTAATCCATCCTGATCGTATAAGGTGGCAGCCTGAAACATACGGGTATATATTTCACTGCGCGTAGATTTAGGAATAAAATCAAACCATATTTGCCTATAATCCTTTACCAAAAAACTCCTATCCCAAAATTGATCTTCTTTTTTTCTGTTGTAAAAAAATATATCCTTTTTACTTTTTGGAAACTCTGGTAGCAAAAAATTATGCTCCCCAACGGTTATATATTTATCGTTACTATAATGCATAGCTTCCAGCGTTACGAGACATCTTATCTTTTGCTGCCCGATTTAATGCCTCTACACTCCCCTTCAATTTAGGTGTGTTTTGAATAAATGTATCTTTCGCATCTTCCATCATCTTTAGTAAATCGCGCGAATATAACGCAGCCTTCATCTTTGCTTCTACATCAATTTCGCCCGTAGCCTTTCGCATATTACTAAGAGACAATGCTAAAAATTCTCTTCTCAAATCCCTATAATGAATATATTGAGAAAACGGGTCGCTATTCTGAAACTGGAGCCATCGCTCTATAGCATCGCGCACTGCCGCACTTTGTAATTTAGCGACAGCATTAAATATTTCATTTTCATTACCACGGGGCAAATCTGTTTTATCGAAAATATATTCAGACACTTTCTCCCATGAGTTACCGGAGGTATGCAGATAGTCGCTATGAACCGAATATCCCCAAGCTATAAACTTAACGATACCCTTAAATAAATCCTGATCCGGGAACTCTTCTAATATCCCTTTGAATATTCCAATGAGATGCACCTTCTTTAAGAACTCTTCAAAATTATCCTCATCTGCTGTTATTATTTCATGGTATGGAGAGATCATTTACCTTTCTTTTTTGTTTTTGATACTTTTTTAGGAAGAGATTTCTGATTGGTCATTGCAGACCATTTTTTGCAATCTACTTTACCTCCGAATCCATTGGTAGAATAGCAAGCAGACTGTTGTTTTTTAGAAACAAACGGACACATATAAATTTATTTGGGTTTACTTAAATTTAATTCCATTTTTGCAAACTTAGTGGCTCTTCCTGATACTGATTTTAAGAACTGCTGATACTTAGCAGAAGACATCTCATTAGCTGGGATATACTTAGTTATCCGGTCTTCCGATATAGTTGGATCACCCTTATAATCTACCGGAACCCCCGTCTTCATAGAAGACAAAATAGCGTCTTTTATAATTTTGCCTCTGCTCTTTGAGAAATCGTAATATTCGTCAGGAGTTGCTAATCTTTCTATTTCACTTTTGCTATCATATACAATCAGCGTATTTTTATTTATTGGAGCTACCCACGCCTTTTTCTTTAAAAGAAAGCCCATCGCTGGATCACTTGTTTTTTCTGAAGAAAATATATCCGTATCCTTTATCACTGGGTCTCCCAATGCATTTATCTTATCATTAAGAGAATTTCTGGCTATTGGGATATCCTGAATCAATTGATCTTTAAATCCCCTTATTTCCTTTTGAGGTATATTAAAAATTCTATTTACTTCTTGGGCTGTCTGCGTATAGATATTGGGTACTAAAAAACTCTTAGAAGTATTTTTTAATTGGTTGCCTATTTCTTTGCCCATTGCGGAGGGATTGGGATTATCCAAGGCAGACAATATTCCCCCTGCGGAACTTATCCAAGTCATATCTGTCATTAATTTAACCGACTGGTATGCAGATAAAGATATTTTATCTATAATTTCTTCGTCGGTAGCCCCTTTATCATATTTTTCATGATCGTTGATGTTTCCTAATATACCAAGAGTAACCGCTAATGGAGTTAAAGCATAAGAATAATAACTATTCCCTATCTTAATACTATAAGGCTGCCATCCAGACTGTTTTAATTGCGCGTCTTTTTTGTAATCGCCCGTTCCGCCCCCTGTCACCTCTAAGATAGGCTCGCCATCATCTCCCTTAATATGGCTTAATACATAAAAAATTGCCATTATACCCGTAGCCAGCGAAGCACGCGCAATTGTTTGCGCCCTTTCCTCGTCTGTCATCCTATGATACTTATCGGCAACCATAGGAGATTCTTTAAATTTTTCAAATCCACGAACATTACGAGCAGCCCTTACAAATCCTAAAGGAGAAAAATCAATAGCATTGTTTACTACATTGGTTAATATTCTGGTAAAAGGAACTAAAAACCTTAACGGCTTAACTCCGCCAACCGGAATATCTAAGGCACGGGAAATAGTGTCATTTAAAGCACCAAGACTTCCTTCGGTGTCATGATTAAAGGTGCCCTTAGCCGCAAAACCATAAGCATCTTCAATCATCTGAATTGGGCGAGAGGCTTCCATCAACTCGTATATCCTTCTCTTTTTTTCTGATCCACTAAGACCTTCTTGTGTGGCCTGTTCTTCTGCTTCTTCTCTGCGCTCCTTAGTGTTCATCAGCTTTTCATCTATCTTTTTCCAGACTGACGCGGAAAAAGGATTAGAAGACCCCATTTTTTTGGCTTCCCTATAAGCCATTTGAGTAGCCCTCAATTCACTTAATACCCTAAATTGCAGCACATCTTCAGCTTTCATAGCTCTGGTAACAAATTTTAAATAATTTGTGGGATTAAGCCATCCCCCAACGAAATTCTTTCGCTCTAATACATCTGGCACGTCAATAGCCCTTACGTGTATGGGGGTTTCTCCTGTAGTAAAAGTATGGTAGGCTTCCACGCCGCCCTTCTTAAGAGCTCGTAGCCCTCCCATAAATAACACAGGAATAGATTTTGGATCTCTGATTGCCTCAGCCCCGACATATCCCATTCCATTAAAGAATGTAGAAATTATATTTTTAAGATGAGTGGAATACCCGGAAAGTACATTAGCATACCATATAGCCTGCGCTATTTCTCCATAAGATGTCCCCTTCAGGTCTGCCTGAAATGCAAGCAAGTCCTCTGTGGCTTTTGTTTTAGGTGTACCTTCTGGGGCGTTTTCCACTTTCTTAGCCAATGCGGAAATCATGGCTATTTGGTCAGGGGTCAACGCGCCGGTGCCCAGCTTTTCCGCGATCATATCCTCAAATTCTTTTTGCCCAAAAGCACCTAAATTTGTATATTTTATTATGTCGTCGGCTAAATTAGACACTTTTTTAGCTCCCTGCAACCCCTTCTGTATACGGTCAAATCTTTTCTTTTCTTTACGAAGGATATCCATTTTTTTACTGGTGGCTATCCTATTAAATTCTTCTTCTACTTCTTTGGCGAAGATATCGGCATCCGCCTTCTCAAGACCGACCTCATCAACAAATTTTTGAGACAAAGATTTTTTCTGATCTTCGGAGACGGTATAATGCTTCTTTATTATTTTCCCTATTTCAGCTTCCATTTCCCTCAAACCCTTAGCTACCGAGGCCTCTTCTTTTTCCGATAAGGTTTTTGATTTTGGCTGTTGTTTTCTTTCTAAAATTTTATCAAATTCTTCATTTACTTGTGGTAATAATTTTTGTTTTTCTGAATCAGAAATATTCTGCTTATCCATAAAATCAGAGATTATTTTATCTCTGATTTCGTCCGGCATGAATTTATATTTTGAAAAAGCAGACCCTATTTCAGCTTCCATTTGTTTTAATCCGCGGTAGACTTCTTTATCACGAACATTGTAAAAATGAGCCGATACAATATCTTCCAAATTTCTAACTACTTCATCGTTTGGCTCTTTCTTAGCAACTTCTTTAATATCGGATAAAACCCTGTCTATAATAATAGACAATTCTGCTATACCTTCATCAATATAGGTCTTAGCCAAATTACCAACGTATTCTATACCCTCTTTAGTCAATCCTACGCCAGAATATAAAGAAGTTCCTTTCTGTGATTTATATTTTTTCTTTATTTCTTCCCTACGCTGGCGAGCCTTCTTTATTTTCTCTTCGGCACTAATTTTTGCTTTTCTTTTAGCTGAATTAAATACTTTTTCAGAAGACGAAATTTCATTAGCAACATCTTCGTTCACTTTACTTAACTTGTCGGATAAATCATTAACAGAATCCCTAACTTTTTCTTTTTTAGAGGAACCCTCTTTCCTTTTATTACGGACAGCAGATATTATTTGCGCCTCCGGAGAAAGTCTCGAATATAAAGATAAAGCCTGAATCATTTGCCCAGGGACAGTCCCTAATTTATCTGCTACATAATCTGCAACACTTGCAGATTTATTGTAAAAATCATTTTTATCTTTTTCGTCAACCGATTCGTTAGCAAGTTGATTATATCTCTTTATAAGAGCCTGCGCTAAAATAACCCTTGTCGCTGGAGCTATATCCCTATCATTAACTACGGCATCATAAGCCGCATCCTCCCCTATCTCTTTCAATATTTTAGCTGCTTCTTCAGCTCGTAAGGAATTTACACTTCTAATATATTCAATATTTTTCTTTACTTTCTCTGTGACCTCTTTAGATAATTCACTGTCTTCGGAAACCCTTTTAGCAAATTTCCTTTCTTCCGTTTTCACGCCCGGCTTTTCTTTGGGAAAGAAACCATTCACTTTTTCATCATCCCATCCTGTATATTTTTTTATTAAATCTTTTAGTTTTTCTTCATCAATATTTTCAGATCGGGCGATAATATCCTTAATAGCATCTTCTTGTTCTTTTTGATTTAAAGCATCAAAAGATGATGCGGTATTATTTTCGCCACGCCTACCGATAACATCTTTGATAGCCGAAGCATCAGCACTTTCAAAAGATGATTTTATGGAATCGGCAAGTCTTTTTAAGTCAGTAGGAGTGCCAATTCTTTTTGATATTCCCAGTGCTTCAAAAATCTTGTTTATCAAGTCAATAATCTTGCTTGATGTTTTTTCTGGCATCTTAGAAATATCAATTCTCCCATCAGCTACTTGCGTAAGAAATTCGGTTACCCCTTCTACTTTCTGTATATTAGCTCCTCTACCAGCATAAGCCTGTACATGCTCAAATACGGCTTCCATCCCCTGAACATCCTTCAATTCCATCAATCTCGCCCATGCACTATCCAATGCCCCCTCCCTGCTTACAATAGCCTCATTAACGATAGGGTGGATTACTTCGTGGAAGACTGTGTTTTCTATACCATGCTTTGATATTAATTCAAGATTAAGCGCAAGCCTTTGCTCTTTAGGATGGAATACGCCAGCGCTACCAACGGGTCTTTTTTCTTGTTTATAATACTCGTCTGAGGTATCGTAAGTTGTTATCGTTGCTCCCGGATATAGTTGTTGCAATACTGATTTGGCCTTATTAAGATAAGACTGTATTGTATTACTTTTATCCCCTACTTTTATGGAAGATATTCTATCCGAAGCAATATTGTTGGATATATTGTTTTTTATTATTCGGTGCCCCCCATATCCAAGTTCAGTGGAATTAAGCCGAGTTATGGGATCAATTATAACTATATTCCCGGAAGGCGTTTTTACTGCATTCCCCGTATGGACATCTTCTATAATTGTATCCCTATTGGAATAATTTCCATTTTCATCTTCGGTGAACCCTATTTCATTTAACGCACCTCTAATTTCCTGTGCAGTAACCTTAGTATCCGCAGCTTTAATAAAAGGCTGTCTTACTATTACCTGAAAATCGCCATCAACATTTCTTCCAAAACCAATAACTTCTACAGCAGCCTCCGGGAATAGACTATTCTGCAAAGTAATCCCATCAAGTTTTTCTTGAAGAGTGCCATACATTAAATCATTCTGCGATTTAACTACGTGGGCTCCATCATCCCATACTATTGCCTCTTCTCCAGCCCCAATAGGCTCTCCATATTTGTCCGTAAGCTGTTCGGTAGGATTATCATACCAAATGCTTTTATTCTTTGCATATTCTTCTATTGCGTTCTCCTGCGCCTCGTTTGAGTTTGCAAACGATTTATCTGAGCTACTTTTTGTTGCCAAGATAACGGACGCTTCAACATTTGCTCTACCTCCATCTGTGAGGCCTCGCTGCTCTTTCGGTGAGAATCGTTCAAATATAATCTTTCCGGATTCGATACCTTCGGACGTTCTTTCAAGTTGTTCATAATTTATTTTCCCGTTTTTATTAATTAAAGATACCCCACTTTCTTCATTATTTTTTGTTAAAGAATCTAAAGCAAAAAGTCTCCTTAATTCTTCCTCAGCCTCTTCAATAGTCGTTATTTTATTTTTAATGGGCGATTTTTTAATTGGGCTTTTTTCTAATTCGTCTGCCGCCTTTTCTAATTTTTCGGCACCCTCAACATCTCCCTGTTCTCTAAGTCTTTTTCCGCTTTCTCGATAAGCCTCAGCAGCCTCTTTGGGAGATTTACGGTCAGGTATTTCTACTGCGGCGGATGGATTTTTAGTTGGATACCCTTCTGAATTAACTGTAGATTTAGGTGGAGTTTGTTTTTTTTGTTCTGGTGTCTTTTCTTCTTGTTTTTCCCTTAACTGGTTAATAATATCGTTAGCAGTAGTTTTGTCGGTTACTTCAATACCATTCTCTTTAGCTATTCGCTCAAGATTCTTAGACACAAAAGCAGGAGCGCTTCCATCTCCCAATGAAGACAATAAATCCTCCGCATCTTTGGTTAATGAAGATTCTTTTTTAGTGGGCGATTGTCGCTTCTCGGCCTTTTTTCTTTCTACTGGCTTACTTTCTGGTTCGGACTGTTGAGTTCCGGCTCCTTCAGTTGGCTCTCCCGGAACTTTTTCATTATCTCCTTCTGCACCCTGAGCGGCAACTGCTTCATCATATCCAGATACGATCTGTTGTTTTGTTTCGTCATCTTGCTCAACGAAGTCTTCAAATTGTTGTCTGCTTTCATTGTCTTCTGAAATTTCTTTTAATTGAATTTGATAAGCAATATCCTCTGCTATGTCACCCCTAAATGTTCTCTTCTGCCCATTTTCGGTATCAAGCGTAACTGACTGTACATTTCCATCTTTATCATAATTTATAGCAGCCAATGGATTGCTATAATTATTTTTGTAGGCATTCCCTCTTACTACAATATCCCCGTCATCATTTGTAGAAACTACGCTTTGCTCTGATTCTATTCCATAATCAGAAATGTCATCCCCTTTTATTTCATCAATGTTTCCGAGCTCATACTCAACATTCTCTCCATTTATTTTAGCAACCAAAGTTTGCCCATCCTGCACTATCGTTGCCTTCTTCCCGTTATAGGTAACTGGCTTATCAATAACTTCTGCTATGGTTGTTTTGGGCGATTCTTCTTCTTTTTCTTCTGTAGCAACTTCGGATTTTTTTTGTTCCTGCATTTCGCCCACAGTAGATTGCAATGCGTTAATCAACCCGGCAGGAGCCTCTATACCCTTATCCTTCCATGATCTCAATATCATGTCTTTGGTATCTTGTGGCAACACCGATACTGCATGATTAACTACATCCTCACCAAACATTTTCACGGTTTCATCATAAGTTGGCTGCGCCGCACTACTTCTGTCTGAAGTCATTCCCGTAGCCTGATCCTGAATAAATGCAATACCCTCTTCAGGATTTTGTTGCGCCTGCTTCACCATCGCATTTCTTGAATCTATAGCCTGTATTTTTTCTACTAACGCTTCTTTTGAAGATTGTACGATAGATTTAGTATCCGCGTCTTTAATCAAAGGTTCATTTTGAGAAAGCGTTCTGTAATTAAACCCGTGTTCTGAAATATGTGCACCAGCTGGCGCAACTCGCAATTGTACATTTTTTTCAAAAAGCCTATTTTTGAACCCTTGCGGTGTTTCTGGTTCTTTATCTTCTGCTACCCCTTCACCTAAATCAGCATTTTCTTTTTTATTAAGTTCATAATCTGCTAAAGACTTGGCTACCGTAACCTTTACGTATGGAACTCCGTTTATTTCACCTTTTGAAGATATTTTATCCTTAAAAACATCTGGAACTTCGTCTTCACTCTTATATGCGAATGTGACTATATTACCAGAATTTATATCATGTAGTTGCTGTTCAGATGTTGGTTCAGTAATTAAATCATTAATGTTTACTACCCCATTAATTATATCCGCCTGCCGCTGTTCAGCTTCTTTAGAGTCGGCTTCAATTATTGGCTTTTCTGCTTCTACTACTGCGCCAGATTCAAGAATGCGATTGTTATTCAATATCCTGAATTGCTGTGCCGCTAATTTTGATTTTTGATCATAAGAAAGATTGTTCCCATGAATATCAGTTGGTTTTATGTTTTTAACTATAGCTGCCATAGTATTCACAACGGACACCCTTTCGTTATATTGATCCTGATTTAAAGAACCGTTATCAAGTTTCTTTTTAAGTTCTCCGGTATATAATTCAGGATTATTGCCAGCTTCAAATAGTGCATTTCGCCTAATCCCGGACTGATCTCTTGCTCCATTCATTCCCGCACCTATCCCCAACGGCAATGTAGTTAGGGTTGTAGATATGATTGTCTGTATGGACTGATCCATAAATTCAGATGGAGACGTATCTATACCTAAATCGCTCTCCTTAGCCTTATTCTGGGCGATATTCACCAATAGCTCTTCTATATTTTCATCCCTAATAACGCCTCCAGCCTCCTTCAACCCTTCCCATACAGCTTTCCCCGCGCCACCTTCTTTATAGTTCTTAAGAAAGGTATTAAATGTTTCTTTTGTAGTGTTCTTACCAAGCCCCGCTTTCTTAGCCACAGCAGCCGGTTCCAATATGGTTTCAGAAAGTCCGTTAGCTAATCCAACCTTAAATGCATAAGCCCTTCTGACGCTTTCGTCATCAGTATATCTCGCCGCTTCTTTATATGCATCTTCATACGATGCTGCAAATCCAGAATCAACGGTTAACAATCCAGAAATAACCTTACCAACATTTTCAGCATTCTTAACTGTTGCGCCAAGCCCCTCTGCTACACCGGTCGCCAGCCCACCACCCATCATAGACGGAGCCGCATATATCGCTGTTTGACCGATTCCGCGCCCCATTTCATTCATCAAGGAATACGGGTTGAAATTTAATTTCCCCGCATCATCATATAGTTTTGCTTTTTGCGCTCTTAAATTATATGATTGTAACTTATCTGAAAGAATGCGATTAGACGCTTCGGCATTTTTTGCTCCGAAAAATCTATCTATCCCCATAGCCGCATTCCCCATTGTTTCATCCACTCCTTGTGCGATTGCTGGCAAAAATCCTGGAACCCTTACACCAGATTTATCACTACCAGAAAACCAGCCTTGCGCTCTTTGATTTATAATATCTCGCACTTGCTCTTCTGATATTCCGGTAGCCTTAGACAAAGATTTAACATCTTCTTCGCCCGCAGTATCCCCAAAAAGCCAGTTAGCCACTCTAAGTCCAAAATTATTTGGAATGGCAGAAGTAGCCGCATCCTTAGCAAGCAGCATATTAAAATATACATCATTAAGCGTTTGTTGCATTTTCTGTCGCTTAACTTGGGGGAAATTATCTACCGCATCCTTTGATTTTTTAGAATATACGATTGCGTTGTCACGAGAATTTAAATATTCTTTTACATCAGAATCTTGCATTAGCTCCTGTTGTGCAGCCACCAATGCATCTCTATCATTAACAGACAGAGGCTTAGCTAATTTCTGATTTATTTCGTTTAGGGCGGCTATATTATCTTTAGCCTTATCTCCAAGTTCTTCTGCCTGATTAATATAATATTGTTGAAGAGCCTCTACCCCTGTTTTATAAAACTTATATTTTATATTTTGTGTAGTTAAGTCTATATCCGATTTCGGAATAGGGGACGAGGTATAACTTGTAGGGGATGGCGTTGGCACTCCCAAAGAAATATTGGAAGGAACTTGGCGGGGCGCGGCAACCTCTCCTATAGTTCTCAATACCTCCAGATCGTCACCAATTCCGGCATCATGTGTTACCTGCAATACGTCGGCTCCAATGCTTTCTATATCCTGCTGACTTGGATTTGGTATATTTCGTTCTTTTACAACTTGTCGAGAAGCAAGTTGAAGAAGATTGTCTTTGAATTGTTGAAGATATTTTTGTTTAGCTTCAATTTCATCCTTTATAGAATTAGCACCGTCAGTATAAAACTTAGTTGGCGCCATTGACGGAATACCCATCTGCGTTGACGATGGGATGGTATGAGCAGATAATTGTTTTTTTAAATTCTGAATATCGCCCGTCAACGCATCTATCCTACTCTTTGAGTATTTAGACAATTCATTTGAATTGGATAAAATGTTTTGCTTTTCTTTTTCTTTGGCAATCATTACATCTGCTCCTATGGGGGCTACCATTGGCGATGGCTGCCCTATAGATTCAAATGTAAATTGCTTAGCGTTGTCTCTGGAATATTGAGAATTTTCAATATCATTCTCTATAAACGACTTGGGGGCTATCTGTTCTGTAGATTCTACATCTGACACTGATTCGGAAGGGGAACCAGTTCCATAATTTTCTGATCCATCTTTTTTTTTATTAGTACCTACACCGCCAAATATAGGCAAATCACTATCGCCCCCCTTTTCAGCAGTTCCAATTACGGGAGTGGAGGACGAAGGAGAAGATGACGCCCCGAAGATAGGCACGTCATCGTTGACTGATTTCTTTTTTTTATCTGGTACTGGTAACATATTATTCCTCTTCTTGTTCTTCTGATTCTATAAACAATTTATCCTGACCTTTTTTCGATGCACCGGCATTATTTAAGTTCTTATAAGCATCAGAAATAGACTGCACATCAATCCTGTTATCAGCGGCATCTTTGAGCACTACATGAAATGTGCCGTCTTTTATTTTATCGGAAACCCATTTATTTGTCTGCTGGGTATAATCCTTAAAAGAACCGGTATATCCATTTTTCTGACTTGCTTTATAATAATCCTTAAGCCATTTTTCCGTGCCAATTTCTTCTCCTTTAGAATTATACACCGCACCCTTTAGCGCTCGCTTACCATTTAAAATAAAGGGCTTTATGGGGCTGTTGATAAGTTTCCCATTACGATCAACTGCCATCACTACATTTTCATATCCGGAAGGAAGGTTATCTATAAAAAACAAAGACCCCGGTTGCGCAATGCTCCTTTTGCCAGTCCCCCCCTTCGATTCAACTACCATATTTAACTGAACGTCATCAAAAAATTTATTAGCTTTTGCTCTCACTTCTGATGGAGAATCTCCAGCATCTTTAAGGTGCTCTGTTTTAGCCTTCATGTTATCTACATAAGCTCTCGCCCTCATGCCATCCAGCCCTAATTTAGCTCTTTTTAATTTCAATTCTTCATTATCCTGAAGATATTTTCCAATATCCTTATTAAAAGAGGTCGTCCCCGGCTCAAAATAATTTCCCCTATAATTAGCGAGCGCCCATTTGGCTGCGAAGGTGGGTGTATCTGCTGTTATATGCACAAATTCTTTTCCTGTTTGAGGGTTTACGATGACCTCGTAGTCTTTGCCCTTCTGCAATAACCCCACTTCGGGAGCTTTCCCCTTTGTCTGGTCATTATATACCCCTATTCTGTCATTGATAGACTGTATATAATCAAGAGCGCCTTTTGCTGGTAATTTCTCCACCCCGGATATTAGCTGGTCCTGGTTTTCCTTACCCACGTCTCCTTGGAAAAATCTTGTTGCCGCCCACCCCAATACATTTTTATAATTAAATACTTTATCTGGCGATTTGGATAACGGCGAAAGTTGACCATTATCACCAACCGAAATGGGAGCCGCCTTTCCACTTGCACCTGTAGTAGAAGATGGCATCGGTTTTTCGGTAGTAACTTGGGCTGTAGTTATTTTTCCGTTTTTATCGGTTACAGTTGTTTTCTTAGTTATATCCGATGGATTAGAAATAAATGCCCCTTGTAATAAATCGGGCAACATTTTATCTGGATCTAAGTATGTTAATCTCTGGTATGGATCAACTATTCCGGTAGTTCCTTTTGCTAATTGACGTTTTTCAAAATCGTCGTAATCCTTCCAATGAGATTGAATTGGGTCTTGGGCTTTTAGGGCTCTATTAGCTTTTATCTGAACGGTGTTAACTTGAGCGATCTTTGCAAGATCAAGAGCTTTCTGATGGGCTTCTTTATATTTTGAATAGCCCTCTACGTCATTTGGGTTGCCACGCCATTTATCAAAGGCTTTTTTTTGTTCCTCAACGGCCGCTTCAATATCCTTACGATATTCCGGTAAAACATCGCCCGTTTGAACTTGATCCGCAGCAATCATGTTCAAGATGTTGTCCCTATCCTTAACTTTCTGCTGGAATAATATGGCATTTTGATTAGCAGATCTCTGTGCGATATCACGAGTTGTTTCTGTAAGAATATTAAATGTGTTAGGATTGGCAGAAACGGGGATGTTTGGATTAGAGCCTAACCCAAGACCAGCGTTTCCTGTATATCCAACTAAATCAACTGCCATATCTTAATGATTAATTGCATTCCAATCAAAGCCGCTTAATCTCGTGGGAGCCATTGATGACATCCCTGAACCGCTATACAATGACGGCATACTACCCACTGATTGATACGAATATTGGCTACGCGGAATATTTCCAAAATAATTATTATATCCATTTTCGTTTTCAAATTCAGAGGCCCAATTCGCACCAATGCCCCCCGCTGTCGCTAACCCAGACATGATTTGCTGATTTGCAGCCTGATAAGAAGCGGCGGCAGCCTGCGCATTGTCTGCCCACGGCGCAAATTTATTCGCCTGCCACTGCTGCTGTCTAAAATTCTCGCTTTGATTACCGGCATTCATAAGATTCATTATATTTTGCCTCCTGATATTATCGTTTGCCATAGCTAATTGCATTCTCCCGGTATTCACATCTCCATATAAATCTGCAACATTATTAGGATTGCCACCACCCTGCAAAAGAGCCTGTAAGGATGCACTAAATTGTCCGTCAGCCATCTGTTGTGCCGCGACCTGTCCGGGCGTATTAGTTCCCCTCGAAAGTTCAGATCTCGCCAACGCCAATTGCTCGTCAAGCACCTCTGAATTGTCTATTTGTGGACGTTCAGTAGCCAACCGTTCGCGTTCTTTTTGAGCTTTCCTTTTATCTATTCCACCCTTTATGGCAGAGAATGCGGCAATAGCCAATGGTATTAGAGCTGCTATAGGCATAAATATAATATTTACCAACGAATTACTGTATCCTGCGCTTTGAAGATGTCAGAAAATCTTATTGGATTGTTAACTAATATTAATTCTTGTTTTTCTCTCTCCCATTGTATTCTGGCAAATTCCTTTTCATTGAGAGAGTATTTATTATTAAAAACTTTTGAATAATAATCAATACCATACCACAAACATACTTGGGCGACATCTGGCACAATAATTTCTTCGTTAACCGTTGCCCCGCTAACCTGATAACTCACCTGTAAATGAGTTGGCATTTTAAACTTAGGATGACAATGATTTTTATGCGGAGGATAATAATAAATCTTAGTTCCACATTCACTCATTTTAACTTCGCCAAAATGGTTATTATTTACATTTTGAGATACTGGGTAACATTTCTTTTTATGATAGCATAGATAGCATCCACAATTTTTATTTAGAAGTTCGACATTCTCTTGTGTATCTTCTGGACAGCCACATGGCTTTGTTTTTAACTTACAGATTATTTTTTGAGATTGTAAATAAACAATTGTCATATCATCCATTCCATTCGTTCCAATAAGATAATCGTCATTATAATCTGACGGGCTAAAATCTCCGGGCGATCCGGGGATATTCTTATACTTCTTTACTGGCGTTTCGGTGTATTCTATAATATCGCCATTTTTGCAATATTTAATCCATTTTTTTTCTTTATAGTCAACACCGGATATAGAAAATAACACTTTCTCGGTCATTATAGTGGAAGAAACATCATCGCACACTCCACCATTACACCCGCAGGCACTACATCCACAATCCGATTTATTAGGTTCCGGTATTGTATTTAGCTGCGAATTATAATAAAGGGGAACTAACTCACCACAATCATCAACAGTGTTCACGGCCAAAAAGCGGGCGATATTAAATGGCGCATCAATATAAAATTGATGACCATCATGCTTCAACTCCATCCATTTTGCGCCTTGCACATAAAGAACTTTTTGAAAAATATCCTTCCATGCCCTAAAAGCAGATGTAAGATATGCAGGATAATATTTTTTATTCTGCACCCCACGCTGAATGAGGTAAGTATCCACTCCCTCTGATAGCGTAAATTGGGGGGCACAAGACGTTACTGATTCAGCCATTTATTATTATTTCAAAAGTTTTATTTATAAAATCGTTAGCTAATTTTGATTGCTTCTATCATTTTAGTTCAGATTTGTTTATTTCCGTCTCCATAACCATATTCGGATTCTGGTCATTGGCTTTTTTGACTACAGGCAATCTACCCTCTCTTACAAGGGTAATACATTCTGCTATTATTTCATCGGACATTCCTTCTGGAATATAATAATCCTCTCCATTATGGGCGATTGCTGGTACATAAGATACAGAAATCTCACTCACATTACATGCCCCTTTTTTAATGATATCTATTCCACTTTGTTTTGGAGAAAAAAACAATCTGTTAACATACGGTACATACTTCATCTGCCACGCACCTTGTTCCGAATACCTTTCAAGGGAAGCCCCATAATTCCCGGAAGGAGACACAACAGTAACGCTTTGCACTCCTATAGACTGATTGGTAAAAGCAAACGTCATTACCGGGTACTTGTATTTTGCAAATAATCGCCCATCCTTCTTATCAACGGTCAATACCTGGGTATTCAGCATTGTGGGATCAAAGGAGACAATAGAATCATCCTTTTCGCCCTTCAATTCAGCATACATCATCAAATACATCCTTTGCGCTGCCGCAGCCCACGCCATGCCACAACCCAACACAAAATCATCCAAATCAAAGAATTGTACCGATGCCTTGTATTCTCCATAATACCTGTCCATCGCCGATTGAGCTACTATTTTTATAGACAATCCCATTAGCGATAAATTTTATTAAGTCTCCTATTAGAAGATGGAACTAAATTAACTGGAGGCTTAGGCGGTTGCTGCACCTGTTGAGAAGGAACTATTTTGGGGGTATTTCTTTTTTTATTATTACCACAAGCACACATTGGTATACTTTTTAGTTAAAATATACCCAAAAATACATTTTTTTAACTATTATGACGCTTTTTTTAATATACGACGGCAAAAGGCATTTCCTTAATCTAAATTCCAATTCTCTGGCAAAAATTTAACTATAATTGCATTTATTCCCATAGCACCTAACAATACCATTAATATTTTCCATTCAAATCCGTAGGATAAAATATATATAGCACTCCCCCAATATGGAGTCATGCATATAGGACATTCGCAAAAGGGCTTTTGCAGCCACATGGGAAGCCTATTGCGGGCGAAATCGCCAACACCACCCAATATCATTCCCTCCCAAAATACGGCATGTATAGCCCATACACAAAACGATAAAAAGAAACACTGCTCTAACATAAAGGCAAGTTAATAAAAAGTCGTAACTTGCTAATCTAAAAAAAATACAACAAAATGTCATTAGGTATCGAAAATCTTAAAAAAGCAGCAACGCTGGCGATTCGCTTCGGTCAGCAAATAGAAACGGCCGCAGAAGGTGGCTTTAAATTGGCAGACCTTTTTGGGTTCATTGATGAATTTTCTGCCATTCCAGAAGTGGTGAACAACAAGCAAGCCATTGTAGACGAATTTAAAGACCTTGACAGCGCAGAAAGAGCAGAATTGGTGGCGTATATTGAGCAAACGCTTGATCTTAAAAATGACCGGCTGGAAGGGATTATAGAAGCCGGACTGGAATTGGTGCTGGCGATATTGGTGCTGGTAGACAAATTAAAAAAGCCTTCTGAAGAACCGCAGTTGTAATCGGGGATCGTGAATTACTTTCCTCCTATAACACAAGCCCATCTAAATTGATGGGCTTCTTTGCGTAAACCTCCTAAGCACTGGAGAATACAACTTTTTAGGCATTAGGTAAAGACGATATATATTTTTTTGCAGCTACGATAACATCGTCCAAATTAATATCCAGGATACAATCATCATCTTTATATATAATATTAATTCCCCACTTATCACGCGCATATTGTTCTTGCAAGGAAACATCATTAGAGAAATCTCTGATGTCTCCCATTATATGTACGATTGCTTGTGTTATTGTCATAAAAAAATATTTTAGATTTAAGTTGTTTCATAAGGGAAAAATCCACCAACAAAATCAAGATCAATAATTAAATCTTGAAAATACGTTTTTAAAAAATTCATTGACTATGCCGATTCCCTTAGCTGCGATTGTGTACATCTTATCGTTTTCGCCCCGCTCCATCTCTATATATCCTTCATTGCGCAAATCCATTAAACTCTTTTTTATTTCTGCCTGCCTGATATAAGAATAAAAGAACTCAAATAGAAAACCTTCAGACGTATGGCGATGTTGACAGGTATAAAGATAAAGCAAAATTTTCATTTGTGCGGGCGATATTCCCAAGATAGCCTTGATATAATCTATGATAATAGTTCCCGATAGAAGCATCTTAGCCATTTCTGTTGCTCCATCCGATATGTTACGCATCTCCAAATCGCCCGGCAAAAAAGCACGCTTCTTCCAACGCTTGATTTGAAACCCAACCTTAGCCATTTCCATATTCTTAAAATAGGCATGATGGTGGATTGTGCGCGATACATATCCAAGTAATTTCATGAAATTAGTATCGCTCTCAACGTATAAGCCATATTCCATAACGTCCTTTAGGGCTTTAGGTTTTTCATCTTTATCATACTTATCTAAAACTTCGCGTAGCTTAGCGCCATTCAAATCTTCCCTAAAAAGAGCCCAGAAAAACCTAAAACCACATAGTGTCAGTAAATACTTCTTTTCGTCATCGGTAGCACTTTTTATAAATGTTTTCGCCGCCCTCTCACTCATAGAAGCCTTCAAATATTTTCCCCCTAATTGTCTTTTTTGAGCAGCAGTTAAGTTGAAAAGTATAGTATATAGGAAGTCATTAAATATCGGATCTGAAAGAGTCTTTAATTTTTGCATTTTGTATTAAATTATTTTCATCGTAAGTGTTGTCCCACCCAGTAAGAATTTCATACAAAACATTCTGGTATCCTCCGGCGTTCTTCTGATGAAATTATCAAATGCTCAAATTGCTTAAATCGCTCTTTAGCCAAAGGATATACTTTCATTTTTTGCGCCGATTCCCACGACTTATCCCACCGGCTATGACAGCCACATCCAGCACCTAATTCCATCCCATTTAATGGGTGCGTAGACACGGATGGGAATAAACTTTTTGGCAAGATATGGGCGATTGACGCATGGGCATACGCAAGCGGTATTCGCTCTCCGCACTCCATGCAAAAACCAGTCCTTTCCATTATCCGTGCGCTATACCACAATATTAATTCAGACTGCGGACTATTTGTTCCAAATGCAGTTTCCAGTAGTTCTATGTGCGATTTCTTTGCTTTTTTCTCTTTGGCCTTAGATCGCCCCTCCCAATAATGCCTCTGACAAAGCCCAGAAATAAGAGGCTTCTTTACCTCATCATCACATTTTGGGCATATACCAGCCTTAAATTTTATAGTTGAGTTATAGCGTTGCATCCCGCCAACAAATATACGTAAATTTACATAAGACAATATTACACATTAACATATATTTTGCACACATCAAAGTTTACCATAGAAAAATATGGCTACATTTGTCTCATGGACATTTTAGAAAAAAAAGACGACATTCGGGATGTTTTTCGGAAAGAAATAAAGAGACAGGGAAGAACATACAAGTGGATTTCGGACGAACTTGGGCTATCCGCATCACACATCACCAATATTATGAAAAAAAGAGACCTTTTAACTGAAGGTAATCGCCAAAGAATAAACAAATTGCTGGGGACAAACATATAAACTCGTTCCACGTGAAACCTAAAAACATAAATCATGACCAACGAGAATTTACAAGAGACACCGGCATTAATGAACTTGTTTATAGAAATGCTCAATACTGCTCATGCATACGGGAGATATGATGCCATAAACCAACTGATCCATCCAGAAGGCAAAGAGGAAAATCAAAGATCCTTTATAAAATGGAGAAAGGATATCGCACAAACCTTTTTTGAGTGCCTAAAAATTTTAAAGAAAGAAGCATGACCATACTACTACAGCACCCCATTACAGATAAGCCGAAGAAACCGGGTGAATATTGGCTACAACTTGGGAAAAGAACCATGACAAAATATAGTATAAACCAGTCGCTGCTTAACGAGTGGGAAGAATTTTTGCAGAGTATTTGCGACTATTGGTACGAACCAATAGAGCTACCAGACGATGCAATTATTGTTCAGTGATATATAATGCACGAAATGTCAGAAAGAAAAATTGTTTACAAGAAGAACGAGCTTATTAAGGAATGTCCCAAATGTGGCAACAACACAGAGTTTACAATTCATAGTGATTATTGTGCTGAAGATTGCTGCGAAGTATGGGCGGTATGTAAGTGTGGATTTGACCCGACGGCAGAAGGCAAAGGGTGGGGCAATCGTTATGAAGATGTTTGGGGTGGTTGTTCAGATGAAAATTGTCAGGCGGCACTTCTTTGTTCATGGAACGAAAACATCGAATTATTAGAAGCGTAGCCTTGCGCCTTACGGTTAACGGTTTGGCAAGGTTGTGGACTTTAAAAAACTATCGCTTAAATTTATTACTAACGTTAAATAGAATTACAAAAGATGATCCTATAACCTTCTGCCACACTTGCATAAATACAAATGTTGTGCGGTCGTGGCGGTTAAACTAAAATAAAATGTCAAAAGAGAGGGTTGAATTAACACAAAGCTGTAAGGACTTATTGCAGTATTCAGCAGGCGATTTAATACCCATGCTTGCAGCTAATAAAAAATTGCTTCATGTTCGTCAAAATGCTTTTGTTTGGTACAACCCATACACAAAAGAAGAGTATCAGGTTCATGTTACAGTAACGAGAAATGAAAGCGATTTTTTAGAAGCGTTTCAAACAGAGGAAATGTCGACTTACGGGTCGTAGCCATGCCGAATAACGTCCGGCGGCTTTCTGATGCGGGGATTAAATGAACGTCAGCCGATGAAAGCACTACTGCCGATAGTAGTAAAAAAGTTCAGAATTTATTCGTCAGCCCCGTAGCAGAAAACCGATTGTTATGCGCCGTTTAAATTTTGTCAAACTATAAACTAAAATATGAAAGTAAAGTTATTAAAAAGGTTGCGCCGTATTGGTAGAAGTATGGTAACTATACACTCAATAACAACTACAGGTAACACCATAACGGGTATGTCATACGGGTATGATTATGATGAATACTCAGGGCTTTTTTCTTATGGCGATACCGAAGAAGAAGTAAAAGAAAAGGCTTGTAATATTTACTTACAAACCAATATTGAAAGCATACGAAAAAAGTACCGTAAATACAGTAGATGTTGCTCTAATGGCGCATAACGGTACGCATTGGCGATGGCAGGGAATAGTAGCACTTCTGTTCAATTATTTACCGATGCTCAATAGGATTACAAATGCTCAAAATTAGTACGTCAGCCCTGCTTTTGCCAATGCAATGTTAGGCGTAGTTTTTTTTTGGTTTTAAGTTTGTTTTTGTATATTTGTAGCTTAAATTATAAAAATATGTCTAAAATTAGAAAAACAAACGAAACAATAAGTGTAGAAATGGTAACACCTAAAGGCAAAAAAGCCACAAGAACGTACCAGTATGAAATTAACTACTTCACAAGACTTGGCAAAGAAATTAAGATAAGCCCAAAGGCTAACATTACTGTAAATAAAGCAGGGTTTAAAACCGAGTTCTTTGTAGAAACGGTGAACGTGTTGATTGGAATTGGCAACGACCATACAGCCGATTTAATTATGAGTAAAGATGCTTGGGAAGCGTTGAATAGTGGCGAAAAAATAAACATAACTACAACAGAAGATTTTAAGAAAAAGTATGTTTATAAAAAATAGTGTTACCGCAAAGCACTTTAACATAAGCGGTGATTGGTCTCTGAAATAAAAGGGAACGGTTTTAAGTATCAGATAACTTATGACAGCAAGGAAAGACTGCCACCTTCGGGTGTTCGCTAAAATTACGCCTAACGTTTCGCGGCTTTGTGTCTGTTTGCCCCTTGCACAATGCTTCAATTTAACGATAAACTTAATGGGGCAAATAGCACAAAGCCGCTGTTATAGGCAGTAGGGATTTTTAGCAGAATGTTTAATCGAAGCACTAAAGAAAAAATTAAAATAAAAAAAAGCGTGGGAAAAAATTTATTATATAACGGAGATTGCTTAATTGAAAGCGATAAAATAGAAACAGGAAGTGTAGATTTAATTCTTACTGATTTGCCTTATGGAACAGTAAAGAATATAGCACAAACAGAAGGAATTAATCACGGGATGAAAGGTAAATTAAACTGGGATGAAACTATTGATACAGTTAAGATATTTGATATTGCAAATAGAGTATTAAGAAAAAATGGTAAAATGATTTTGTTTGCACAACAACCATTTACAAACGAATTGATGAATAAAGCAATACCGAATATTCCATTTTCATATAGTATGATTTGGGAAAAAGACCATTTTGCAAATGCTTTAACTGCGAAGAAAGCACCGTTAAATTACTATGAAGATGTGCTTGTATTTAGTAAAATGAACCCAATACACGATAGCGAATTTATACACCCATTGCGACCTTATTTTAAAAAGGTTTTTGAATACATTGGGCATACTAAAAAAACTATAATTGATAGAATAGGACAAAGGGCTGACCATACCTTTAGATTCAATAGTTCTCAATTTAGCTTATGCACAAAAGACACATACGATGATATTATTTATAATTTTTGCATTGATAAAATGGAAGGTTTTATGAAATTTGATGAAGTTGCCGAAATTGACAGACCATTTAAGAGTAAATTAAATGATGATTGCAACAATATAAATCCTGCAATTTTTAACCTTTGGGAAGGTAACAAATACAAAAGCAACATTTTAAAATACAAAAAGGATTACAACGGCTATCACCCAACGCAAAAACCTGTTTTATTGCTCGAAGATTTAATAAAGACTTTCAGCGATGAAAATGATTTAGTATTTGATTTGACAATGGGTAGCGGTTCAACTGGGGTAGCCTGTAAAAACACAAATAGGAATTTTATAGGAATTGAAAAGGACGAAAAATATTATAACATAGCACAAAACAGAATAAATGGAACTGAATTTAAACCAAACGGTTTTGAAAAAACCGAAGAGCGTGGGCTTTTTTTATTTTAATTTTTTCAACCGAAATGTTAAATCGAAGCACGTCTGCCCTATTGCCTATAACGTTAAAGCATTGGCTGCTGTTGCCGCTTCCCGATGCTGATTGAAAGAAAAATGTTGAAAATTTATTCGTCTGCTGAGCAATGAACGTCACGGCAATAGCGCCAATGCAGTGTTGCAGGAAGTGCGGGTAATTTAAAAAAGTTCTTTGAATTGAAAATAAATTTGGAACGTATGTATGTAGTGTGTATATTTGCGCTATAATTATGAGGCGATTTAATTTTTTTATAGAGCAAGAATGGATAGACAGAATAAAGCGTGATATGAAAAAACACGGCTTCACTACTGTTTCCAGCTTTATACGTCACATAATTATAAAGTTCTTTCAGAAATAATTTACGGTAGCGATAATAGAGTTACTTCAGGGTCTTTGTGTCGGTGGTTCAATTCCATCTTTGCGAGTAATCGCAAATAGCTCAGTTGGTAGAGCAAAAGAAAAAAATACTCTGTTAGACTTCCTCCGTAAACTTCTTTACAAGTGGCGATGAGTGAGTTACTTCAATTTGGTATGAAACACACTTACTCTCTTTTTCCCTTGTAAATTCTTTGACGATAGCGATAGGAAAGGTTACTTCTGCTAAAAGTCCCACCTTCCCCAAGTTTTCTTCGTCAATCTTTTTACAAGGCAGTTCCGAAAGGGCTGCCTTTTTTATTGTCATTTAAAACTCCAAATATGTCAAGATTTAACAAAGCGGTTACCCCTGCAAAAACCGTAAACTTAGCAGGTGGCGAGGCTTATAAGCAATCGCCTGAACTGGAATTGATTTCTATTTTGCTGACTTCATTTGCAAACGATACATTTTATCGTTCTGCCAATGATACGTTTGAGCAACTGAAATCACTCATTGAAAGGTGCGATAAAAAGTTTGTTGCACAAGCGGCGATTTATGCAAGGACGCAATTCGGTATGAGGTCAATTACTCATGTAGTGGCTTCTGAATTAGCAAAGCATTTATCCGGTGCTGATTGGGCAAAGAACTTTTATGAAAAGATTGTTTACCGTCCTGATGACATGATGGAAATTCTTTCTTATCACACTTCGCACAACGGCAAAGTACCAAACTCCATCAAGAAAGGTTTTGCAAAGGCATTTGACAGATTTTCTAAGTATGAACTGGCAAAATACAGGGGCGAAAACAAAGGTTTTAAATTGGTTGATGTGGTGAACCTGGTGCATCCTGTTCCAGTTGAAAAGAATGCTGAAGCAATTAACGCTTTGGTGAAAGGTGAATTGAAGTCTTTTGATACATGGGAAAGCGAATTGACGAAAGCGGGGCAAACAGCAACCAATGAAGAAGAAAAAGCCGATTTCAAAAAAGATGTGTGGGTGAAACTGGTAAGGGAAAAAAAGATTGGCTATTTCGCTTTACTTAGAAATTTGCGGAATATTATTGAGCAAGCACCGGAAGTAATCAATGAAGCCTTAGAAACGTTGGTAAACGAAGCTATGATAAAAAAATCACTGGTATTGCCTTTCCGCTTCCTAACAGCCTTTGAAGAAATCGCAAAACTGAATAATGGAAAGATTGTAAGAAATGTTTTGGTTGCCTTGAATAAGGCGGTAGATATAGCTATCAATAACGTTCCTAAGTTTGACGGTGATACTTTAGTTGTTTTGGATGTTTCTGGTTCAATGCAGGGAAAGCCTGCTCAAATTGGCTCATTGTTCGCTTCTGTATTGATTAAGTCGAATGATGCAGATTTTATGATATTTTCAGATGATGCACAATACAGAAATGTAAATCCAATGGATAGCACTATTACCATTGCAAACTCAATACGCTTTGCAAGCGGCGGTACTAACTTTAGAGCCATATTCCAAAGAGCAAACAAAAAGTATGACCGTGTGATTATTCTTTCCGATATGCAAGGATGGATTGGTTATGAAACGCCTACAAGAGAATACAATGAATGGAAGAATACAACCGGGGCAAATCCTTTTGTTTATTCTTTTGATTTGAACAGCTACGGCACAATGCAATTTCCTGAACAAAATGTGTTCTGCATCGCAGGTTTTTCAGAAAAAGTGTTCGATGTTATGAAACTGATGGAAGCGGACAAAAAGGCACTTTTGAATTTAATAAAAGCTGTCGAATTGTAGAATGTGGTAGCATTTCCTGCAACGGTTGCGGCTTTGTGCAGTTGGGGAAATCGAAGCTCAAAAGTTCGTTTCAGCACAAAAGCCAAATTGAAAAACTGCTGTTGATGTTAGCACATCAGCCCCAATTGCACAAAGCCGATGTTACCTGCCGTTTTTTTCTCGGTTGGTTCGTCAAAAATTGAATTGTAAACAAGTAAAAAATAAAATTATGGACTTTAATACTCTTGGAGACTGGTGCAAGTTTCTTGAAAAAAACTTCTCAAATGAAGTTATGATACCTACACTACCTGTTATTATCAGATTGGATGGCAATAACTTTCACAACTGGACAAAAGGATTAGAAAGACCTTTTGACAAAAAACTGACTGAACTAATGACTGAAACAACAAAGTTTTTAGTTCAAGAAACAAATGCTGTTGTAGGATATACGCAAAGCGATGAAATTACTTTGGTGCTTTATTCAGGCGATAGGAAAAGTGCAATTTACAATGAAGGTAAAAAGCAAAAGATACTATCAAAACTTACTGCAAAGTGTGTGAACTTTTTTAATGAGAAGCGTAAAGAACTTTTACCTACACACGACAAAGTAGCTGTTTTTGATTGTAGAATTTACCAAACACCAACATTACACGATGCTTGTGTTCAATTATTGTGGCGTGAAAATGATGCTACTAAAAACAGTATCTCAATGTTGGCTCAAAGTTTATTTCCACATAAGCAACTTCAAAACTTGAATGGAAATGAAATGCAGGATAAAATGATGCTTGAAAAAGGTGTGAATTGGAATGATTTAGAAGCTAAATTAAAACGTGGCACTTATGTAAAACGAATTAAAACTTCAAAACCATTTACAGCAGATGAATTTAAAGACTTACCACCAATGCACCAAGCACACAAAAATCCAAATTTGATTATTGAAAGGTCAGTTATAAAAGAAATTGAATATCCTATTTTCAGTAAGATTGGAAACAAAGAAGATGTCATTTTTTACGATGCTGAACCAATTTTGAATGTGTCGGATGGTGTCGCTTAAAATGGTAGGTAACGTATCGGGGCTTTGCGTAGTAGCCCTTAGTAAAAACTTAAAATTAACCACGACACTTTATAGGGCTATTACGCAAAACCCTTGTTATGTGCCGTTTTTCTTCACTAAAATTAATTGAAATGAGATACATAAACGGATTCAATCAAACAATCGCAACAGAATATTCAGATTTAAAATATGGTGAATATCGTTGCACCGAGTGTAACAAAGTAATAACAAGGGAACAAGTAATTCCAAACGATAGAGGACAATCAATAACTACAAATTCAATTAATTTTTGTAGTAGTAAATGTCGTTCAGAAAATCGAAATGGGTATGACAAGATGGTGTCTTTTTAAAATGGCACATAACGGTTCGGGTATTGCCGAAGGCAGGGATTTAGAAGCAGAGAGTTTCAGCGTTGCACAAATGCCCAATAGAATTACAAATGATTAATTAACCGATAATGCCCTGCTTTTGGCAATACCTTGTTAGGTGCAGTGCTTCTCACAAACTCAAATAAAAATGGAAAATGTTTTAAATTTCAAATGGAGAAAGGGAGTTAAAGAAGTATTCCCTGCTCACCCAATGGTTCAAAATTGGCTGTTCACAGAAGATACAGAAGCCGAAGCAATGTTAGCACATCAAATGGCAGTAGTCGCTGAAAAAAGCGGAATGACAGCCAATGACCTGCAACACATTTTCCCTGCTGTCCTTCGTATGTTGAAGAATGATACTGCGTGGTCGAAATAGCATTGCACCTAACGGGCAAAGTATTGCCGATGGCAGGGCAATGAAAACTTTCTGCCGGAACTAAAGATGAAATATTTACTAATGCTCAAAATAAAAAACAAATGTTCAATAAAAATTCGTCAGCCGGAACTGCTGCTCAAAAAAGTTCCAAAAGCTCATTGTTAGCACGTTACGCCCTGCTATTGGCAATACCAATGTTATCGGCTGTTTTTTGTCAAGCACAAATAGGCGATACCACATGGAAAGCGGCGACAGATAGTAATATTAAATTGTCTGGAAATTACTTGTATGGAAGTATTGCTTATAAAGATTCGTGTCGGTGGCAACTAAGAATTGACACTGTAAATGTTGATTTTGTAATTACTGTTGATGAAAACGGATTCGTAAAGAAACAAAAAGTAGATTTTATTATTCATCAATACGAAGAAAAACAATGCGAAGGGGTTGGTATTTCATTTTATACTCCCCACCGGAATGATAGCTTTTTATTGAAAGGGGAACCTGTTGAAGTTCTTCTTTATAGACCAAAAGGTCAAAATATGTTAGTCGGTAATAGCCGATAACGGTTTCGGCTTGGCGGTCGGGCGGTATTTGAAAAACTGCTGACGACTTACTAACCGAAGCTGATAGATAAGTGAAGATGAGGATTTGCACTTGTCCCCCGACTGCCGCCAAACCGGTTGTTGTAGGCAGTTGCGATTTTAAAATGAAAAATATTTTGAAATGATTATAGAAACGATGCCCACTTATTTAGGGCAACAACTATACCCTGCGGGCTTGCCATTGCCTGCGGACAAAGTGTATGTTAATGGCAAAACAGTACAAGAAATATTCTTTGATACATGTGATGGTGATTTCTCGCCAGAAGATGAAAGAATACAAATTGTAAACAATTATTATCGCTATCATTTATTAGCCCCTTGTTGGGATTTAGGTGAAGTGACAGAGGAAGAAATAATGTCTGCCGACGGCGACAAGCTGTTTGAGATATGTATGGATTTAGGAATAGACCCGTTGTAGTACGCAGGCGGATAGCAATTGCCTACAACTACTTCATTTACGCAATTCAAAAAGTTGAACAACAATGCTAATCAACAGGATATGTGAACATTTAGAAAAAAGAATATTAGCCGGAGAGCTAAACAACAAAGACATGGTTCAAATAATTGAACTATTCGGACAGTACCTTAATTTAAAAACGATTTCTACCTATGCGAAAGAAAACGGGATGAGCTATAATGGAGCTAAAAAATTCAGAAATAATATCGTCTTATTTGGTGTAAAATTTATCATTGACAATGATTAAGATAACGTATAAAAGTTTCCTGATTTATCAGGATCACTGCCGGTTCAAGATAAAAGGCAATGTCATATCCTTTAAAACGGTTGGGCACGCTATGAGCTGGATTAACAGATACACTTTTAATTGAATGTTATGATTTCAAAAAAACAATTCTCTGATGCGATAGAGGCGATCAAAAAACAATTTGATCATGACCGGAACTGCGCGGGAGTGAAGATTATTGTAAAAATTATATCATACTAAAAGCAACCTCTTTAGATTAAGAGGTTTTGTTAAAACAAAGTAGCACTTTCAGACCGGAATTTTAAAATAAACAAAATGACAAAAAAAAATATAAAAAAAATAAACCCGTTCATAATTCCTGGAATAAAACCTATCTATAAAACAAAAATAAAAGTACCGCCAATTGAAGACCACTTAATAATATTAAATTCAGTATCAGAATACTTTAATATTCCAATAAAAGATATAAAAAAAATAACTCACAAGAGAGACTTTTCTCACCCAAGAATGATAGCAGCTTATTTAATGTGTAACATGACAAAATTAAGTCTAAACCAAATAGCAAGAGTACTGACTAATGACGGGGATAAAGCACGGCATTACTCAACTATGATAAATGCAAGAGAAACTGTTAAAGAAAGATGTCAGGTAGATATATCCTGTGAAAGAGAAGTTTCAAGTATCATTTCTATTATAGAAGAAAAATTTAAAAGCATACACAGTAAACTACCCACCCACATCTAACGCTGATGGGATGGGCTTTGAACCTAAATAATGTACAGAACAACTATACATATCCGATTCTCCAGCGTGGTTTACAACACGCCCAAGCGTAGCAATGTTTTTGCTGGCATTAACGTCAGCATCCTCATTGTGTCCGCAGTTATTGCACTTAAAAGACTTGTTATTTCTATTGCCAATATGGTGACAGATAGAACAGGTCTTAGAAGTATATGCAGGTTCAACCACTACCAATTTAACCCCATTCAAAGCAGCTTTGTATTCCAGAAAAGAACGGAGTTGTCCAAAAGACCAACGACCAAGTTTTGTTCTAAACTTTTTGTTTCTACGTTTAGAAGTAAACCGGATATTCGTCAAATCTTCAATGGCAATTCCCTTACCTTGTTCTTTCGCAGATTGTACAATGTGTTTTGCAATAGTGTGATTTTGAATTGTAGCGGTAGTTCTTTCTTTGCCTTTAAGCCGTTTCAAAAGTTTAGCGCAGCCTCTTTTACAAGACTTCTTTCTTCCCTTAGTGCCTTTGCGCTGAATAGAACCACGAACCTTTTGTCTTTTTTCTCTATATTGATTAAGCCATTCGGCAGAGTGTTTCGTACCGTCAGAAGTAACGGCAATGTCGGTCAAGCCAAAGTCCACACCAATAAATTCTTCAACATCTTTTACATCATCCTCCACTACATCAACCGTTTGAAACAGGTAAAACTTTCCTTTGCGGTAAAGCAAGTCTGCTTCGCCTTTGATGTACGGAAGATAGTTCGGGTTGTGGCAGACAAACGGCATTTTCAGCCTGCCGCCAACCGACCAGATGGAAACAATGTTGTCGGGTTTGTAGGTCAGGATGCGACTGTCATAAGAGATAGAGCCAAGTGGTTTGAAAGTCCTTTTAACCTTCTTATCCAGCTTGTAGGCATCAGCCACTTTCGATATGCACCTTATGATTACCTGACTGCTCAACTCCGTAGCACTCTTAATGGTATGGTAGCTGGCATTATGCAACTTAAACTGCTGAAAGGCTTTTTGCTGCCAAGCTATGTCGGAAATAAGATTACAAGCCTTGTTCGCCTCTTTAATCGTTTGAAGCAAACTTTTAGCCTGTTCATCGGTGGGCAACAACTTTATTTTTAACGTAAGTTTCACAATGCAAAGATACAATTATTTCAAGTACAAGAAAATTATTTACTAACTTTAAAAGCGATGGGCGTAGTCGCTTACCTCCCACCTACGCAAAGCGATGGGTGGGTTTCACGCTCCATTTTATGAAATTTAAAACCATCTCCGCAACTTTGTTGTTTCATCTGCTTTCTGGAAGAAAAACTTCTACATTGACGGCAGCTAAACAACTGGCAATCGTTTACGTTCCAAGAGAAATAAGAAGGGCGATTGAGGACAAATTTAAAATAACCGTAAAAAGGGAAATCAAAGAATATGAAAAGTTCGGAGTAAAAATAAATTACACCGAATATTCAATGAGAAAATCAGAATATCCTAAAGACGTCGTTAAATCTATGTACGAGTACATAGACAAAAACATGATATCTCCAAAGCAAACAAATCAATCATCATATCAACAAGACACACTTTTATGATTAAAATTAATGCCAAAGAAATGCTTGAAGCCCTTAAAGTAGTAGCTCCTGCAATTCAAAAAAACAACATCATTCCTATTACCGAATGTGTTAAAATAGTAGCTAAAGACAAAAAGATGAGCGTCATCGGCTCCAGGATAAATCTATTTATTATTCATCACATGGAATACGATGGGGGCGATTTTGAAATTTTGCTACCATACTTTGAGTTCAAAAAAATATGTTCCTTATCTACCGGTGAGATAACTATTAAAGAAAGCAAAACCTCATTACATATACACGATGGATCGTCTCCTTATGATTTAGGAACTCCCGTAGACGTTAATGAATTTCCTGTTATTCCATCCATAGAGGGGTCGGTATCTGTATCGGTTGATGGTCAACTTTTCTGGGGATTATCACAAGCTCAAAAAACCGTTTTCATAGATCAGGCATCACCAACGGGGAATGTTCTTTTGCATATAGGTAAAAGGGATATAAACGTAGTTTCTTATAATGGTGGACAAGCATTTTATCTATCTCTTAAAAACTCATCAAAGATAGAAAAGAAGGCCCTTTTAGATGCTTCGTTTATTTCTGCTGTGTCAGATTTTGATGAAGCAGAAATAATCCTATCCGATACAAATATCTGTGCTAAATCACACACCACAGAAGTTTATGGCAGCCTACACGAAGGAACATTTATAGAATATTCTATTCTAATAAGTAAATATGAAAAAACAAATTGCACCCTTTCTTTACAACAGATAAAAATCGCACTGGATAAAATATCTGTAGTAAAAACTGTTAACATAGCTTATGCCCTATTCCAGCTTACTGAAGACACAATGAAAATAGCCTATGCCGATACCGCCGTACAGAAAGCTGCTGCACCAGAATTACCTATTAAAAATACATCTTCCGTAAGAAAAATACTTTTCAATGTAGATCAACTATCTGTATCTTTAAGCCAATTACCACCAGAAACCAACAATGTAAACATTTACTTCACCAGTGAAACTTCTTTATGCTTCCTTACACCAGACACCGATGATGATATAAAAGTATTAATTCAACCAGTAAAAGTTTTGTAATGACAGACTATACAGATTACTATGTAAGCAAAGCAATGTTACCTATAGGGAATGTTAGATGTACGTGTGACAATCTACTTCACAAACAAATATTCGATGAAGTAATTTCTCTTTTAGAAGAGAGAAATGTAAACCCCGTAAGGTTACTTCAAGAACTGCAAGAATTGAAAGAAGAAAGCCGTAAATCACCAAAAGATTTTTCCTGACTTTATCTCTTTTTGCATAAATTCGTTTTGCCAAAAAATAAAGTGATGCATTTTATATAATCTTATTTCAAAGACATTCGTCATTGGCGTAGAAATACGGCGGGGTTTCGCAACTTTCCTCGTGGCAACCAATGGCGAATGTCTTTTTTTCTTTTATGAAAAAAGAATATCGTATCTATAAATACCATCTAAAAGTAACAGATAAACAAATCATTAAATTACCATCAAAACATAAAATACTATGTGTACAAATTCAAGACAACATCCCATGTATATGGGCACTCGTAAATCCACTCCATCCAGAAGTGGAGGTTTTAATAGAAACTATAGGAACCGGTCACCCAATTACTACTGAAAAAGAAACAACAAAATATTATATAGGGACATATCAATTAGATAGAGGCGCATTGGTTTTTCATGTGTTTCAACATATAATATATGAAAAAAACTAAAAAACATATAAATCGTCCACCCGAACCACATTGGCAAGAACTTGTTCAGGTATGGTTTGATTTTACTCGTGCCAAGTTTTCTGGCCCTCCATCATTTGACGGTAGCGCACCAAGAGACCTGCGTAACATCATTATTCAACTGCGGAAAAGGTGCGAAACTAAAGGTATAACATGGGACGAATTAACGGCTAAAAAGCGCCTCTATTTATTCCTAAGGGCAGCCTATGATGTAGAGTGGTTAAGATCGCACTGGACGCTATTCAACATAAACAGACAGAAAGATATTATTTTCTTAAATGCAGCCAATAATGCGCTGTATAATACCCATACTCATTCATAATGGCCAAGAGATATACGGACAATGAAATATGGAAAAATCAAAGATGGTTTAGGAAATTGAAGCCAGACTATAAACTTGCATTTTGTTATATAAAAGATGTATGTAACCATGCCGGGCTATGGAAAATAGATTGTCCCGATTTAATAGAAGATTTGGGGTTAAGCTCATTCAGTCTGCCAAAATTTGTTGAAGAAGTCAATTCAGATTTCGACAAAATAACAGGAGAAAAAATTTTAAAAGAAAGAATTTTGATAATAAACGAAAAGTTTATATGGCTTACACAATTCATTCAGTTTCAATACGAAGGAAAAGATAAAAAAATAAATTGGAAAGTTCCGGCAATCAAAAGTGCATTCGTTTTATTGGAGGGATTAGGAACCCTTACGAAAGGGATAGAAAAGGGTTTCATAACCCTTAATTATCCCTTAGAGATAGGTTGGCAAACCTATAAGGATAAGGATAAGGATAAAGAAAGAATAGGGGGTACGGGGGAAAGGAAAACAATGAAGGGCGTACGGTACTCAGATGACAAAAAAACAATATATTTTGAAGACGGCTCATTTCAGGAATTGGGGAAGCAGCAGGCAATCGCGGCTAAAAATGAAAAATACAAAAAGCCACATTTGGTAACAAAAGGATCTGTTTATTGAAATAAAACAATGGATGCCACTGTGGGTTACGCAAACGCACCAAAAATCGCTTCAAATTGTTTTTTGGATACTTTATATTCAAAAAAAAACACCGTCTTAAATCACCTTAAAATAGCATTAAAATGTATTACGATCGTTTGACTGATATTGGTATAAAACTTAGGAAAAGAAGCGGAAATGAAAAATGTAAATGCCCAAAGTGTAGTGACGCACGGAAAAATAAGCACGATTTTCCTTTGTCGGTGAATATTACTACAGGGCAATTTAAATGCCATAATTGCGGGTGGTGTGGAAATGTCAGGAATCCGGACAAAAAGAGAGAAAACAAAGAATATTCGCGTCCTCCGTCAGAAATATTAAAATCGGCACAACTTCAAGAAAAGGCTATCGCATGGTTTGCCAGCAGGGGGATAAGCATTTCAACGCTTAGTGCTTTTTCAATATTTACCCAAGAAGAATGGATGCCCCAAACCCAGAAAAAAGAAAATTGCGTTTGTTTCCCTTACATGAGAAATGGGTCTGTTGTAAACATGAAATATAGGGATGGCAGAAAAAACTTTAAAATGTTCAAAGATGCAGAACTGATCCTTTATAATCTTCAATCAATTGGAGATAGAAAAAAGGCGATATTGGTAGAGGGCGAAATTGATTGCTTATCTATATACGAAGTTGGATTTGGGCACGATCCTATCCCCAATCCAGAAACCGGAGAAGTTGTTAACTCAGAATCAGAATATGCTGTATTATCCGTCCCAAACGGAGCTTCTAAGGGCAATGCACATTTAGAATATTTAGAAAATTGTTTTGAGTTTTTGGTAGACCTCGAGGAGATTATAATCGCCACTGACGACGATGAAGCTGGTAAATCATTGAAAGATGAATTAATACGAAGGATAGGCATAGAACGATGTAAAACAATTTCATATCCATCTATTCAAGTTATCCCTGTAATAAATGGGAAAAGAAAATGTAAAGATGCAAACGAAGTATTGATGTATTTAGGATCAGAGGCATTGAAGGGGATGATATTAAATGCAGATTTTATTCCTGTGGAGGGGATATACTTCGTTGAAGACTTGTATCAAACAATGCTTGAAAAATTTAGAAGAGGCATTGTATTGCAACCAACCACACGGTTTGGAATGATGGACGATTACTTTAGATGGAAAAAGGGCGAATCTAATCTATGGGTAGGCTACGGAAATCACGGCAAAAGTTTTTTTGTTCTTCAGCTAATGTTAACCAAAAGTATTTATGACGGATGGAAGTGGGGTATTTTCTCTCCAGAAAATTGGCCTGCAGATGATTTCTTTGATGATCTTGTTGAAATGTATGTTGGGAAATGGATAAGTAATATGTCGGAACAAGAGTATGTTGGAGCTTTAGAATTTCTTAATCATCATTTCTTTTATGTTTACCCAGAAGATTCTCACGATTTATTATCTATCCATGAAAAATTCAGATATTTAGTTTTAACAAAAGGGATAGACGGCGTTTTGGTAGACCCGTGGAATCAGCTTGACCACTTACAGGGGCAATATCAAAGAGATGACCAATATTTATCATTAAACCTAAAAGATGTAACAAGGTTTATGTTGCTGAATAATGTCTCTTACAATATTATCGCCCATCCTAAAAATCCTACCTATAATAGCGACAGATCACTTCCGATTGTTGATATGTACGATATTGCGGGAGGGGCGATGTGGGGGAATAAAATATACAATATAATATCCTATTATCGTCCAAACTTTCATATAAACAAAAGCGACCCTGCTGTTAAAATTGTATTTCAAAAAGTAAAAAGAAAAAGAACGGGAGGGCAACACGGGGAGATTGATTTAGTTTTATTATGGGATAAAAAGAGATATGTAGACCCGGCAACAAATGAAATATTCTGCGACCCACAAATGGCCCTTATTATAAAAGCGCAGGAACAAAAAATAGAGGGAGAACTTCCCTCTTCAGATGGATGGAATCCGGCAGATATAGATTTTTAAAAAAACAAAAATGAATAATACCGCTATAGTAGTTCATAAAAGATCGCGTGTTCCTTACGAATATCTTGGTAACGACAGGTATCGTAATTTACATACCGGTGTAGAGGGCGAAGTTGGTGAAGACAAGGCAAAGGATGTTTTTAATATACATCTTGAGGCTACGGACTATTTCGCCCGTTATCCTGAAATAAAAAATCTTGTAAAAACATTAAAACTTAGATTAGATGTGGGTAGTATGTAGATATAATTCTGGTGGGATATATTATCAGAAACTTGAGGATAGAGAAAGGGAAATGCAAGCACTTATTTTTCTTCCGGGCGAAATCTATTCAAAGGTTGTGAAGCAATTCCCCACCGAAGAAGAATGCAAAAAATACATGATTAATATTTTAAAATCAGATGAATTAATAAATAATATTTTATACAAATGAGCCTTGACGTTAATACAACATATTTAGGGGATTGCCTAAGAATAATGGATAATATAGACACCGGTTCCATAGATATGGTATTATGTGATCTGCCTTACGGAACTACCCAATGTTCGTGGGATATTATATTACCATTTGAAGTACTTTGGATGCATTATAAAAGAATAGTTAAACCTAATGGGGTTGTTTGTTTATTCGGAGCAGAACCTTTTGCTTCTTATTTAAGACTGAGTAATCAAAAATATTATAAATATGATTGGGTGTGGGATAAGATTAAATCCTCTGGATTTTTAAATGCTAAAAAAAGGCCGTTGGTAAGCCATGAAAATATCTGTGTCTTTTATGGATCTCCTCCGATTTATAATTATCAAAAAACTTTCCATCATAAAAGAAAAATTAGCAAAAGAAAAAGCCATCTGCAAACTCCCGTTTATGGTAAAATGAAAACAAACTATGAATATGACAGTACAGAAAGATATCCGAGAAGTATTCAATCCTTTAGTACTGATACTCAAAATAGCTCTTTGCATCCCACACAAAAACCAGTAGCCCTATGCGAGTATTTAATAAAGACATATACCAATCGGGGTGATATTGTCCTTGACAATTGTGCAGGAAGCGGAACTACGGGGATAGCCTGCATAAATTCAGGAAGAAATTACATAATGATTGAAAAAGAGAAAAAATATTTCGATATAATTCAAGATAGAATCGCCAATCATAAATTAAAAGGTATACAAAATAATCTATTAGATGAATAACCCCGTTGATGTCATATTGACCTGTTGTGGGCGATTTGATTTACTTCAACGCACACTGCATTCTTTCTTTAAAGTAAATACATATCCTATTAGAAAATTCGTTGTATATGATGACAAAGGATTAAATAATTATACTCAATTCGACTGGGAATTTGTACATATCTTACAGCAGCAGTTTAACAAAGTTTTATGGATACAAAAAAGAGAAAGAGTAGGGCAAATACTATCTTTGGATAGATTAATGCAAGAGGTTGAAACTGATTATTATTTCAATTGTGAGGAAGATTGGCTGTTCTTAAAAGATGGGTTTATTTCCGAGTCAATTAATATTCTTGAAAAATATCCAATGTGCAATCAGGTTCAGTTACGTGGCGCAGAAAATATAAACGGACATCCATCGGTATACAAGGATGGTGTTCTGAGGCTTACAGAAGGATATAGGGGTAAGTGGAATGGCTGGGGGTTTAACCCGTCCGTTAGGAGAAGGTCAGACTATGAGTTAATTGGGCAATATTCAGATCATACTGAATTTTCGCCCACCATTCCTTACCAATCAGAAATAGAAATTGCAAACATTTATCATAAAATGGGATACTTCACAGCAGTTCTTCCTAACACATACATAACTCACATTGGTGAAAAAAGGGGGATACGAAAATGATTGATTTTGTATACGTACCGTTAATGGAGAAGGATTGTATTTCATTATATGCAAGAGCAAGGGTTGATAGGAGATCACCACAGATAGAGGAGGGTCACGGATTTCATGTTGTTGATGATGGTTTGTCAATTGAGTTGGATAGTCTTGAACTTTTTGTAAAAAATTTTGAAAATCCAATATCAATATTGGAACTATTAAACAAAGATCAAGTTTCTTATATTGAAAAACTAATAATTGAAAAGTTATGATTATTATATTTTGTTGTTTAATATATTTTGTTTCGCTTGCTTATAATTGGTGGTGGACAAAGACAGCTTTTTCTAAAGAGGGCATATTTTACGGAAATAATATTTCTGTTGGGTGGTTTTTTTTCTGCATTGCCCCCGTAGCAAATACGGTTGCAGCCTTTGTAAACATTTTTTATTCTCCAAGAGCGTGCTCTTCGTCCTGGTTTGAAAACTTTTTAAATAAACTGTTTAGAATAAAAAAATAATAATGGGATATCTGGATTCTTTGGGGATAAAATACGACACAGATAAAAGCAGTAAGTGTCATAATTATCTTAATTTTTATGAAGATATATTTGAGTCATATTTCTTTGGTTTGGGCAGTGATGTTAAATTACTTGAAATTGGTGTCAGGGATGGTAGTAGTATAAAAATGTGGAGAGACTTTTTTGGCAAAAACTCAGTAATAGTAGGAATAGATAAAGAAATAACAAAAGGGATATCTGGCGCAATAGTTACAATTGCTGACGCTTATAGTAAAGAGGGATTAAATTACATTAAAACAATAAGGGCAAACATTCTTATTGATGACGGATCTCATCTAAGCCACGATGTTATAGCCCTGATTGATTTTTTATTAGAAAGCGAAGATAATTTTCCCTACATCTTTATTTACGAAGATTGCCATGCTGCTTTTTTTGAGGAATATACTCCCAAGGGAACAAAAAACGCATATCATTATGCTTTAGAAAAATTTGATAACGATCCGCAATTCATAGTTAAAATACACAAAAGATTTGAAGATTTTTCAGATTCAGTCACTATGGTGGTAATTAAAAATTGGCTATGAAGGTACAGGTATTCACAAGGAGTCAAAATAACGAATTATACGACATGATGCGCTCTTTCATCCCAAAAGATGTCGAGTGCGTTAAATGTACGGGATTTGATAAATGGTGGGAAGCGGCAGATTTTATTCATCATGTTGTGAAAACGGCTGAAGAATGGGCGATTATACTGGACGAAGATGCTTTCGTTACGGATTGGGGCAGATTAATGAGTATCGTAGACTGGATGGATTTTATGGGAAGAGATATAGCGGGACATCCTGACGCAGGAGTAATACCCCATAGAAATCACAGCTTTCTACATTTAAATCCGTTCTTCAATATCATAAATACCGTTTCTTTCAGAGAGGAAATGGATCGCCAGCATATAACAAAAGAAACCATTAATCTTTGTGGCTATTCGCCCGCTATGGAAGATTTAAGACCCGCATGGTTACACACAAGCGGAAACCACAATAATACCGAACCGTTTGCCGGGTTCTATTATTGGGCCGCCACATTTACTAAACCGGTTTTTTTAAAAGCCCACACATATACTGACGGTATATCTACTATATCTTTGGATTTGATAGACGAAAAACCATTCTTATACCATAGCTGGTATAGCCGTGAATTTAATACCAATCCGTCACAAAGAGAAAGGATATTGTCGTTGTATGAAAAAGCTAAAAAAGAAAAAGTATGAATCGTAGCTGGTGCTTTATAATACCTTATCGTGATAGAGAAGATCACTTAAAACGATTCGTTGATCATTATGGGCCTATATTCCCAAATACTCCCATAATCATAGTGGAACAGCAAGCGAATACCCCATTTAATAGGGCTAAATTGTTTAATGTTGGTTTTTTGGAATATGGGCGATATTATGATTGGGCTGCATATCACGATGTGGATATGTACGTATACCCTGATTACACACACAGATACGATTACCCTGAAATGCCCACACATATAGCTACCAGATGCGAGCAGTTTGATTATAAGCAACCGTACGAAGAATACTCTGGCGGTGTTATTCTCATAAATAAAGAACAAATGGAAACATCTAATGGTTTTTCAAATTTGTTTTGGGGAAGAAATGCTGAAGATGATGATATGAGAAACAATCTAAACAATAACGGATTCTCCGTAGAGCATAAGGTATGTTTTTTTAATTGCGCTGATCATGAAAGAAATTATGACCCAAAATTATTAAAAAGGAATCTGTCTTATCTAAAGCAGGGCCGGATAAAGGGAGACGGACTAACTACATGCCATTACAAAGTAAACAGCAGAGAACAAAAGGAAGGGTATACACTTTTAAAAGTAAATATATGAACTACCAGCCAACCTTTAATAGAATAATTATCGCCCCGGATGCAGAAGAAGAAATAACAAAAGGTGGCATTATCATTCCTGATGCTGCAAAAGAAAAGCCAACAAGAGGAACTGTAGTTGCCATAGGCACTGATGACGACCTTACTGTTAGGGTGGGCGATTATGTTATATATTCAAAGGTAGCACAGGTGGATATATCTTTGGACGGAGAGAAATTTGTAATGGTAAAAGAAACCGATATTTTAGCAATAGTTAACAAATGGAAATGAGATTAGCGGATGCTGGATGGGTAATAATAAATATAGGACACCCCACCACCTCCTTAAAGTATATATGTCCTAACTCATTCAGGCTCACTAAGAGAGCGTGTATAAATGATTTTGTTAAAGGGTCTGGTAATGATTGGAGCTATTGGAGAAACAAATATAATTTTCGAGCACAAAGGGCAACACTCACAATAACAACATAATAACCATGTCAGTATTAAAATTAATTTTAGTAGGAAATTTAGGACAAAATGCAACCGTTAACATAGTAAACGGAGTAAACTGTATAAATTTTTCTGTAGCACATTCTGAAAAGTGGAAAGATTCACAAGGTGTGCAGAAAGAAAAGACAACATGGGTGTCATGCGCCTATTGGTCTGATAAAACCAATATCGTACCTTACCTGACTAAAGGAACTACTGTTTATGTAGAAGGTACAGTAGAAGCAAGGGCCTATACAACACAGCGGGGCGAAAATGGTGTGTCTCTAAATTGCCGCGTGTTTGATATTAAGCTCTTGGGAGGACAGAAAAAAGATGATAACGGTAATGTGCAGAAAAATCCGTGGAATGGTCAGCAAGGTTCCGGCAGCGATATTTCGCCCGCAACTGATGATATTCCCTTTTAATAAAAACAGCATTGTCCGAGAAGCTCTTCGTCAGCAAGCCTATAGATAAGATCGCAACTTATTTGTGTAAGGCATATCGGGCAATAAAAGAGGGCGTGGCTGATATGAGCGCAGAAATATGGCTCCGGTAGGGGAAGCAGCGAAAATACTCGTAAAGTAGCTGCACCGTAAAGAGTTGATCTGAATATGCAGGTAAAGGGCGTTCTTGCCGACCGCAAATCGGCAAGTATCTTCTCTAAATCCTGTCTCCCTCATTTTTAAAAATTATTTTTATGATACATATCATTCGTGCGGGAAAAGACAACAAACAATTCATGGCTGTTAATCTGGGAAACAACAGAGAGCCATTAGCCCCCACAGAAATAGAGACCACAAAACAGTCTATTATTAAAAATCTGGCAGCCCAGCTAAAGTCATTCACAATGAATAGACACGATGTCGGCTTCTATTTTCAGGATGACACCCTAAAAGTTCCAAAAGTATATTACGTATACAACGGAAAGAAGTACGACAAGAATTTGACCATTAAGCCAGAATCGCCCTACATATCAAAAAAGAAAAGAAATGCAAGGATTTCCAAAAAAGATAACGTTCCTAACTGATGGTAATGAAGCTGTATTAACCAAAGTAGAACCCACAAAAAGTAAAAATATTGTAGGCTACTACAAATACACTGTAAGCCATACTAAATTAGGGAAAGAATATCCATTTGAATTGGATTATCTTATTCGATTAAATAAAAACGGATTAATAAAGTTTGAATGATACTCATATATGATTCTCTACTAAAAAACATCTCTCCAAGAACTCTCGGCAACCACAAAAGACTTAAAATGAAATTCATTAAGTATAAAATATATATCCATGAATATGCCGACGGATGCATAAAATATAGTGGTATTGCTATTTTTAGAAAAAACTTTCTTTGTAAAAAGAAGTATTGCCTTTCAAAGGACAGTGGAGCTATTTTATCTGGTTATCAGGGTCAATATTTCCTTAGTTATTATCAACCAATAAAATACAGAGATGTTTTTGATAGTAAAGAAGAATGTGTAAATGGGATTGAGGTAGCTATAAGAAATAAGATAACGTCCATGAATGCCAATACAATAATAAAAACAAAGCGACTTACTAAATAAGGTGCATGCATGCTATACGTAGGACAAATAATACGTCAAAAAGACCTGAAAAATAAAAGAATATTTTTTATGGTAACCAATGTGATTGTCGAAAAATACAATTATAGAGTTACCTTATCGCCGATATATGACCCTTCTCCAAAAAGTCAATTAAAATACAAGAACATTTTCAGCAAAAATAAATTTAGCATACATGCTGCACATAATTCATCTCCCCGAAAGAGAAGACAGGATGGCTACTTTAAATAAAGAATTGTACTCTCAGGGAATTTTTGCATATCAAATTCATCCAGGAGTGCGACATAAGTTTTCTTTTGAGGGGATACGCAGGGCGCATCACAATATAGTTAAAATCGCCCAGCATCAAAAACTACCTTATATTACAATAGCGGAGGATGATATTATGTTTTTAGGCCCAGGAGCCTACGATCATTACATTCATAATATGCCAGATTTTGAAGATTTCGATCTTTATCTGGGGGGTATAATGAACGGCGAAATCCTCGAAGATAATTCAGTTGAGGATGGATATTTTACTGGTCTCACCCTTTATACTATTCCCGCTCATTTCTACGAGACTTTTCTTTCCATTCGTAGTGTAGGTAACATTGATGCGCTTCTTCGTGGTCATGGGCGATATGTAGTGTGCGACCCTATGGTAGTAACTCAATATGGAGGATACTCCGATAACAAAGAAAGAATAGTCCCTTCTTATAATGAACAATTAAAAGGAAGAAATTTATGGAAGTGAATTTGTCAATTCAAATAAAATCTTGCGTATACCTGTCCCATGACCGCATCAACTAATAGCCCTTTGCATAGCAGATCAAGATAGCACTGCTTCATAAAAAAAGATTCTTCGTAAGCTCCCAAGATTACAATATAATCATTATGTTGTTGCTGTTCTTCCATACATCAATATTAATCATTTCGGATTAGATTCCAGCAAATTTATTTGGTGTCCGATATCCAACATTTTAGATACCAGCATAGTTTCGTAATAGTATCGTGCGTCTCCGTTGTCTGGGACTTCTTCTTGAGGTATAGATATCTCCCTTAAAATATTCAATATTTCTTTAAGAGTTAATACCAAACAAGCCTTAGCGGCTATTTTGGTGTCAGAAATAGAAACATTCCATAGGGACATCCTAATCGCTTCAAATATTTTGTCTTCTAATGATTTTTCTTCTTCCATTATTCTATTATTTTTATTGACATTACGCAATATCCTTCTTTAATCCCAAACTGACCGCCGAAAAGAATATACTCTACGACACACTCTATCTCTCTACCGGTATATATTTTTCTAAAATCGTCATATTCTTTCAACACAAGAGTATCGCCAGCAAAAAAATCTCTGTCATTTTTTCTGATCTCAAATTTCTTTAATCCTGAAACTACGAGATCAAAGTACGGAGGGACGGTTTTTAGAATGTGTGTTTTCATATTTACTGGTTTCTAATAAAAGGTGCGCTATCGGCTCTTTTTATGACTTCGTTTCTTAATGCTAAATAAGCAAAATCCCTATAAGGAAGCCCACTACAATATCTGTCTTTGTTTACGGAAACATTTGTTGCGCCCGCTCCGACATGGAAATGATGGTCGAAATCGCCCTCCGTAGGCTCCATACCAGTAATATTTTTTATATCCCTAATAGCCTGTTCTGTGGTTATCATTAATATACTATAATTTTAAAAGGTCAATCAAATAATCTATTACTTTATGCATTATTATGCATCCTATAATTATAAATCCCACTCCTTGTATAAAAATAAAGGGAACCTCTTCTTTAAAGTAAAACTGGATTAATATAATTAATTCCGCTATAGATATTCCTATAGTTAAACCAATAGTAGTAATCAAAAAAGACAATAAGAATATTTTCATAACATGATTTTTATTGTGGATCTTTTATTTTGTTTTCTATTTCTGACAATAATTCCTCATTGTCTTTTAAGATAGATATCGCTGCATCTCTTCCTTGCCCAAGTTTAGTATCATTATAAGAATACCAACTTCCACTCTTATTTATTATGTTTTTTTGAACTGATATATCTAAAATTTCACCTATCCTATTTATGCCTTGTCCATATAATATATCAAATTCTGTGGACTTAAATGGGGGGGCTACCTTATTTTTAATTACCCTAACCTTTGTCCTATTCCCATAAGCTTCGTCTCCATCTTTTAATTGACCTATTCTCCTAACATCAAGACGAACCGATGAATAAAATTTCAAAGCGTTGCCTCCAGTGGTAACTTCTGATGGGCCATACATGACACCAATTTTTTCCCTAAGCTGATTTATGAATATACACAAAGTATTTGTTTTCGCAATGCTGGCAACCATTTTTCTACAAGCCTGTGACATCAATCGAGCATGTAGCCCCATCTTTGAATCGCCCATTTCTCCCTCTAATTCGCCTTTAGGAATTAAAGCCGCTACCGAATCTATTATGGCTACTCCAACCGAACCAGATGAAATGTATCTATCTGCCACCTCCAAGCCTTCTTCTCCGTTATCTGGCTGACAAAGCAATAAATCTTCAATATTAACGCCTAAGTTTTCTGCATATTCAGCATCAAACGCATGTTCTGCATCTACCATAAGGCATTTTAATCCTTTTTTCTGTGCATTTGCGATAACGTGAATGGCTATCGTTGTCTTCCCGGAAGATTCTGGGCCGAATATCTCAACTATCCTGCCTCTTGGTAGTCCCCCTACCCCTATTGCCGCATCCAACGATATACTACCAGTGGAGATTGCGTCAACCTTAATGTTTGGCTTTTCTCCAAGAAGCATTACCGTCCCGGCCCCAAAATCTTTATTTATCTTATTCATTGTTAGCCGAAGGACATCTATTGTTTTTTCTGATGGCTTTTCTTTTATTCCTTCTACGTCCACAACCAATTGAGTCTTTGGGTCTGGTACGGCAAGCGGGGCGTCGGGGCCTAAAAACTTTTCAGCGTATTGTAATATTGGCTCTATCCATTTGGCCGGCAAATCTCTGGCTCCGGTTAAGTATGTTGCAACCGTATTCTTGGGCATATCAAGATCGTCCTCAATGGTCTTTTTTAATATTCCCTTAGATACCAACAGGTTCAATTTTTGCAAGGCTATCTCTTTCATAATTCGACATTTTTCGACAAATTTATCGAAATATATCGAATAATATAGTCCAAAAGTCGAATTGTTTGTTAAAAAGTCGAACGTAAGAACGAGGGATTCTCGAAAAAGTCGAACTAAAAAAACAAAAGTCGAAAAAAAGTCGAACTGATTACTTCAGTTTAGTTACCCTGAATCCGTAACTAAAAGCTGATTTTATCATATCAATAAGTTTCCCCCTGTCTTTCATGTCGTATAATCTCCGAATGGTGCGTGTATTACCCGGTGTTTCTGGCCTTCTTGTGATGGCGAGAATATCGCCCACCTTTAATTTTTCGATAGTGTCCGATTTAGAATAATCAAATGTATAGTCGTTCATAAGTTATTGGTTTTCATTTAATTTTTCTATAAGAAAATCGGACATGCCAATCGAGGCTTCGGCAATCACTTCACTGTTATATTCGGAAGCATTAATATTGGGATTGCTTAAAAAGCCCTGCATCGCCATCGCCGCGAAATATTCTCTTTTAGAAAATCCAGCACCTCCAGTTTCAAAAATAGGGAATGCCGTGTCGTTTGCGTTTGTCATAATCTATTGATTTATAATCATTTCAATTTGAGTAATCTTTTTTTGTGCCTCTGTGGGGGCTGCTGGTGATCGCCCCAATTTCTCCCGGATTGCATCATTTATAAATGCATTTCTGGACTGCTTCCATTTTTCTGTATCTATAGCTTCCCAAAGTTCTTCGTCCAGATATAGCGTGCGATTTATGCAGTTTTCTGATCTTTTGCTTCTTCCCATTTTATTGATTTTTAATTTTTTACCGCTTCTTACTATTAAGTGTTGCCCTCAATATCTCCCTTCATCAGTATTTGCTAATCGGACAGCCAGCGAAGGGGTATAAGTGATATCAATTGCGAAATGCCCTACAAACCTACACCGCTATTTTTTATTTTCCAAATACTTTTCAATCTTTTTTTATTTGTTAACATTTCTTTAG